>SDBV01000456.1_pt1 | contig 58925 bp, 60 predicted proteins | sample 2277081 | NCBI WGS metagenome assembly SDBV01 (sample SAMN10402039, study PRJNA504765) | marine sediment metagenome | isolation source: marine sediment core GS10_PC15, 223 cmbsf | place: Arctic Ocean: Southern Knipovich Ridge | collected 2010
CTCGTGAATGCCATTCACGCGCTCTCCCAACTGAGCTACAGCCCCGAGCGCCCTACTATAACCGATCAGCCTTTTATATTTCAATCCCTTGCTACCGGATATTCTCATTTAGTGGTAGTATGAATTCTGTTTCTTTCCGCAGGATGGAGTAAAGGCATGGGCAACATTTTGTATCCGTGACTTTTTAATAGGAATCTAATGGTGAAGGAAATTTACGAAGATGGGCAGGGGGTGGCGTCGCCGGAAGCAATAAATGCCATAAGGGTAGCCAGGCTTTTTACGGACAGTTACGTGGAAGTTTTTAAAAAGATGGGTTCCATGGTTGGGGGAAAGTTTTCCGTTGCGCCAACCTTTACAATCGTCAAGGCTGCGGAAACAAGGCATAAAGTTACTTCGCTCCTTGATTTCACGGGAGCCATAAACGGATTTGTAATACTGAACTATCCTAGCGAGGCCGCTCTTGACGTGGTTTCGTCTTTTCTGCAGGGAATGGGCATGAGTAAAGAAGACTGCCCGAAATTTGTCGGAGAGGATGCCGCCAACACACTAGGTGAAATTACGAACCAGGTATTGGGAGGATTCAGGAGAAACCTTGAAAAAACATACGGAATGAAATCAATGTCGGGCACTCCCATAACAATGATAATGAACACCATGTTCAACCTTGCGCCTGTCGACCGCGGGATGAAGTACGTCTATGTGAGGGCTCAGATAAACACCCCAAACGCAAACGCCGTCTACATTGAGTTCTGCATGCAGGAAGGGATTTTCGTAAGGCTTAAATCGAAATAAATGCGCTAATGGACAAAGAACGCCGCGCCGACGACATAACGCTGGATTACACTAACGCGATGGCGTCTTCCGTGGGGGACGCTCACGGGATAACCGATGACGAACTCGGCGCGTTAAAAGAAAAAACCGCCGAAATCCATAAATGGCTGGAAGGCCTTAAGGACTCCGGTGAGCAGGGGTTTTTCGATCTTCCGGAACTCGATACGTCCCCCATTAAAAAATTTGCGTCCCGCGTGAGGGAGAAATACGAAAACTTCGTCGTGCTGGGGATCGGGGGTTCCGCCCTGGGCGCTATCGCCGTGCATGACGCGTTGGGGCATTCGTTTCCGCACCTTCTCAAAAAGCGCAAGCGCAACGGTTATCCCAGGCTTTTTGTCGCGGATAACATAGACCCCGATCGCTTCGACGAACTCCTTAGGGTTCTGGACCCAAAAAAGACGATCTTTAACGTCATATCTAAATCCGGAACCACGGCAGAAACAATGAGCCAGTTCATGGTCGTTTTTGAAAAGCTTAAGCAAAAGCTAAAAGGAAAGTGGAAAAAGCGGGTGGTCATTACCACGGACGCGAAAAAAGGAATACTGAGGGAGATGGTAAACGATAACGGGTTGGCGTCTTTCGAGGTTCCCGATAACGTGGGAGGGCGCTTTTCCGTCCTTACTGCCGTCGGCCTTGTGCCACTTGCATGTGCTGGGATAGACATAGACTCCCTCCTTGCCGGAGCTTCCGCCATGGCGAAGCGAACGCGCGCGGACGGCTTGATGAAAAATCCGTCTTACCTTTTTGCCTCTCTACTTTATCTGGCCGATACCAAAAAGAAGAAAAACATGGTGGTAATGATGCCTTACTCCTCGAAGCTCTATGGAATTGCGGACTGGTTCAGGCAGTTATGGGCCGAAAGCGTGGGCAAACGGTATGATATGTCGGGAAAGGAAGTTTACGCAGGCTCCACGCCGATAAAGGCTCTGGGCGCCACAGACCAGCATTCACAGGTTCAACTCTACGTTGAAGGGCCTTTCGATAAGGTCGTGGTCTTTGTGGAGATCGGAAAATTCGCCAAGAACGTGGAAATACCAAATGCCTTTCCGAAAAACCCCAGCCTGAAATACCTCGGCGGCTCCAGCCTTAACGAATTGATACGCGTCGAAAAGGAGGGAACAGAATACGCCCTTACCGGACGCCAAAGGCCCAATATGACCGTAAAACTGCCGGAGCTTAATGCAAATACGGTGGGACAGCTTATTTTCCTTTTAGAGACCGCCACCGCGTTTGCGGGTGGCCTTTACGCCATAAACCCATTCGACCAGCCGGGGGTGGAGTTCGGGAAAAATTACGCGTATGCCGTTATGGGAAGGGAAGGATACGGGGATTTAAAGGCCGAGATAGAGCGCAAGAATAAGGATGTTTCGCGCAGGGTGATCTAGATTCCTGCATCTCCGGTACGGATTACCCCTCTTTATTTAATAGTAAAATTTGTTAGAATGTAAAATAATAACCAGAATGAATTTTATAGGAACAACCACTTCGTGTCTTTGAGGAGCTTTGCATGACCGGCTTACGCCGTGCTTTCAGGCTGCTGAAAAAACAGCCTGAAAAGCAATCTATGGATGGATTGCCCAAATTGCGTAGGCTGATAGCCAAGCAATTTGAAAGGCTTGGACGAATTTATTTCGACCAAGCCGTAGCTGAAAAAGTCCCGGATGGACTTTTTCAGCAACTTGCTCGTGGGGATAAATGAAAATATTGATAGTGGATGACTCGAAGGCCAGCCACCTACTGATTAAAGCCCTCTTGAAAAAGGGAGGGTATGCCGATTACCTTTCCGCTTTTTCCGCAAATGAGGCGTTCCAATACCTCGGCATGGAGGGTTCGGGCGATCCACAAAACGTCGATCTGATCCTGATGGATATCGTGATGCCAGGCATGAGCGGTATCGAGGCCTGCACCAGAATAAAAGCACAAGACAGGTTAAAGGATATACCGATAATCATGGTGACCGGATCGGTTGATAGTCATAACCTGAAACTGGCTTTTGAATCGGGCGCGGTAGATTACATAAGAAAGCCTATAAATAAAGCCGAACTCCTCGCAAGGGTTGAATCAGTCCTGAGGTTAAAACAGGAAATGGACCGCCGCATGGAGGTTACGCGTCAGTTGGAGGAGGCCAACAAGAAGTTAAAGCTCCTTTCTTCGCTTGACGGGCTTACGGGCATTGCCAACCGAAGGCATTTCGACGAGATAATAGAAAAGGAATGGAGAAGGGCCATGCGCGGCCAAACCCCAATTTCTTTTATAATGGTTGACATAGACCACTTCAAGAAATTCAACGACGGCTACGGGCATCAGGCAGGCGACGACTGCCTTAAAAAGGTAGCCATCGCCCTTGCGAACGAGATGAAGCGGCCGGGCGATTTCCTGGCGCGATATGGCGGCGAGGAGTTCGCCTGCATCCTTGTCGATACCGGTTCCAAAGCCGCACGAATCATTGCCGAAAAGGTGCGTTCCAAAATCGAAGGCATGAAAGTTCCCCATGATTTTTCCGACGCGATGGACGTGGTAACGATCAGCATGGGGCTGTCAACCGTTGTGCCGAAACCGGGAATGACTTTCGAAAAGCTTATCGAAGCCGCCGACAAGGCGCTTTACAACGCAAAACACGAGGGACGCAACAGGGTGAAAGTGTTGGATCAAGGATTAGGTGTAAAACATTGAGATTTGGTATAAAGGCAATAATGGCTTTTTGAAAAGGAGGAGGATAAATGTCAAGCGATAGCGGTTCCTCGGACAAGGAAAGAATAATCGTAAAGGTAGATATCGACCTCGAAGAGCTTATACCCGGCTATCTTGAGAACAGGCGGGAGGATATCGATTCCATTCTCGGCGATCTGGAAAAAGGGGATTTCGAGAGTGTAAAGATAACCGGCCACAGCATGAAAGGATCAGGCGGAGGCTACGGCTTCGACCGGATAAGCGATATCGGGAAAATTATTGAGATAAGCGCAAAAGAAAAGAACGTGGAAGAAATAAAAAAGCAGGTTGAAGAGCTTACTTCTTACCTCGACAAGGTAGAAGTGGTGTACGAATGAGCATATCAATATAGGCGCTTTCCTCTTTATTACAATACCTTGGGAAATGCGCGGTAAAAGTGGTAGAATTGCGTAAACCGTTAAGTTGAATTGCCTTTATTAAGGGGAACGAACCATGGGTGAAGACGAAGACAAGGAGTTTGAACCGGAGAGCGAAGGTTCTCTTGAGCAGTTTGAAGAAGAATTGCTGAAGGAAGAGAAAAAGAAGGCACGTTCTAAGTCTTTAACGACGGTTATTTTTCTGGTTATTCTTTTGGGAGGAGGTTTTTACGCCTATACCAATTTCTTTGCGGGCAAAGATGAGCCCCTGCCGCCGGTTAAATCCGCCGCGCTAAGTAAAAAAAATCAGCCTGATGTAAATAAGGAGCAACAAAAGGAAGAGGATCAATGGGTAGCCGACGAAGAGGAAAAAACCCCTGCGGAAGACGCCGCAGTGGAAAAAACAACTGAGACGGGACAACCAGCGCCCGCCGCCGAAACCGCAAAGGAAGAGGATCAAAAAGAAAAAGGCGCCCAGAATAAACTCCCGGAAATGGCAGCGGTAACCGAGAAGACTCCGGAACCTAAGCCCGAAACTAAGGCAGTGGCGAAAGCGGAGTCCCCTGTTGAAAAAGCGGAAGAGAAAGCGATAGAAAAAACGGTTGAACCGGCGGTTACTACTCCTTCAAGCGACGTAACAGATGCAAGAACCTATACGTTGCAGGCCGGTTTCTTTGCCGTTCCAAAAAATGCCGAAGTGATGGCGGAGCGTCTGGAAAAGCTTGGCCTCACGCCTACTTCCAAAAAGACCGCATATTCGTCGAGGAAAGTGTCCGTTTGGGAAGGTTATTACAAGTTCCGCGAACTGGCCCAAGACATGGCGGAACTTCTTAAAGGGCAGGGTTTTAAACCGAAGGTAGTCCTTACGGGTCCGGGTAACTATTCGTTGAAAATTGGCGAATACGGTTCGGAAGCGGCGGCGGATGCCACTGTAAGGTCTCTTGAAGAAAGGGGCTTTAGTGTTCGGCTGGAATCCGGCTCGGGCGGCGCAAGCGGGGCTACCATCATACGCATTGAGAACATATTTGGAAAACAAAGGCTTGATGAAATAAGAGCCATACTTAAAGAAAATAGTATCGATAATTTCGTCGTAAGTCGATAAGCTCCCTTTAAGTGCGCAACTGCACCAACGCCATGTAAAAATAAGACGCGTTCGTCGCAGTCTAAGGTACGGACTCAGGCCTTTACGTTCAACTTCGGTTTCGGGTTTGCCGGCTGATTTGACGACAAGTTATCCTTCACAATCGGTTCTTCACCTGTGCGCTTTTTTTTATTGGGCGGTTTTACCTGATCGCTCTCCTTCATGCGGTTCGCCATCATGGACTGATTACCGCTTCCTCCAACTTTATCTACTGCCATTTTCTCCTCCATTCAGTTAATGTTTAATTTATGCCTTATCTGCTTATCGGAAGAATGACATAAAAACTTTAGCTTTTAAATAAAATAAAAATGGGGCCATAACGTTCTGTATTTAAAGGGATATCTCGGAATGGTCTGCATTTGTGGTATATTATCGGGTTCTATATGGAAAACATAAGGAACTTTTCGATAATTGCCCATATTGATCACGGCAAGTCCACACTGGCGGATCGCATACTGCAAAAGACCGAAGCCGTATCGCAAAGGGAAATGAAGGAACAGCTCCTCGATCAGATGGAACTGGAGCGCGAACGGGGCATAACGATCAAGGCCCAGGCGGTGCGTTTAAATTACAGGGCGCGAGACGGGAAAGATTACATACTGAACCTTATCGATACTCCCGGCCATGTTGATTTCACTTACGAGGTGTCAAGAAGCCTTAGCGCGTGCGAAGGCGCTCTCCTTCTGGTGGACGCATCGCAAGGCATAGAGGCCCAGACTCTTGCAAACATGCATCTGGCTGAAGATCAGAAACTTACGATTATTCCGGTAATAAACAAAATAGACCTACCAGCCGCGAACGTGGAGATGGTTAAAAAGCAGATTGAAGAAATTCTTTGCATTGACTCTTCGGAGGCGATACTGGCGTCGGCAAAAAGCGGGGAGGGCGTGGATGACGTGCTGGAGGCGGTGGTAACGAGGATCAAGCCGCCGAAGGGCGATCCCGAAGCGCCTTTAAGGGTCCTTTTGCTTGATTCGTGGTACGACTCCTATCAGGGCGTAGTCGTTCTTGCCAGGATTTACGACGGCACCCTGACGATAGGCGCAAAGGTGCGCTTTATGGGCGCTCATAAGGAGTACGGCATCTTGCAGATGGGTGTATTCACCCCATCTCCCAAACCGATAGAATACGCGGGGCCGGGCGAAGTTGTTTTTTTCACCGCGGCCATAAAGACCATAGAAGATACAAAGGTGGGCGATACGATAACCGGAGTAAAGGAGCCGGCAAAAGTGCCGCTTCCAGGATTCAAGGAACCGAAGCCGATGGTCTTTTGCGGCCTGTATCCCACCGAGGGCGCAAAGTATGAACTCCTTCGCGAGGCGTTGGACAAACTTCACCTTAACGACTCGTCTTTCCAGTACATCCCGGAAACTTCGGCCGCGCTAGGATTCGGTTTCAGGTGCGGCTTTTTGGGGCTGTTGCACATGGAGATAATACAGGAAAGGCTGGAGCGCGAGTTCAACCTGTCGCTTATAGCCACCTCTCCCACCGTCGGCTACCGCGTTACCATGATGGACGGGCAGTTGATAATAGTCGATAACCCCGCAAAGCTGCCGAGCCAATATAGCTTTATTGAAGAGCCGATGATACACGCCACCGTAATATCGCCGGACGAATACCTTGGCTCTCTTTACAAGCTTATTGAGGAGAAACGCGGCGTTCAGGAAAAAATGGAATACATTGCGCCGGGAAGGGTGATGCTGGTGTACCTCCTGCCGCTGAACGAAGTGGTTCTGGATTTTTTCGACAAGCTTAAAACGATAACGCGCGGTTACGCCTCGGTGGACTACGAAGACGCGGGATACACGAAATCAAAGCTGTCAAAGCTTGACATACTTGTGAACGGCGAACCCGTTGACGCGCTCAGCTTTATAGTTCATAAAGAAAAGGCGTACGCGTTTGGCCGAGAGGTTGTAAGCAAGATGAAAGAACATATTCACCGCCAGATGTTCGACGTGGCGGTTCAGGCGGCCATAGGAAGCAGGGTAATATCCAGACAGACGGTAAAGGCCCTGAGGAAAAACGTTACCGCAAAGTGCTACGGAGGCGACATAACGCGGAAACGCAAGCTGCTCGAAAAGCAAAAGGAAGGTAAAAAGAGGATGAAGCAGATAGGTAAAGTGGAAATACCGCAGGAAGCGTTCCTTGCCGTGCTGAAAAGATAATTATGCCAAAAGAAAAAAGCCTGCTGCGTGAATATACCGAGGCCATAATACTGGCTCTTATTGCCGCGTTGCTCATACGCGCTACGGTTGTCCAGGCGTTCAGGATTCCGTCAGGTTCCATGATTCCTACGCTCCTTGTCGGCGATCAGATACTGGTGGACAAGCTGGCTTACAAGTTTCGCAAGCCGCAACGGGGCGACATCATGGTCTTCAAATACCCGAAGGACGAATCGCGCGACTTCATAAAAAGGGTAATAGGGCTTCCCGGCGACAAGTTGGAGATAAAAAGCCGCAAAGTTTATGTAAACGGCGAGCCGATAAACGAAGACGCCTACGCCTATCATGAATTTGCCGACCTGAACACTTATCCCCACCCGAGGGATAACTTCGGCCCGGTAACTATTCCAGAGAAAAGTTACTTCGTAATGGGCGACAACCGCGAAAATAGCATGGACAGCCGTTTTTGGGGATTTTTGGATGAAGAGAATCTTGTAGGAAGGGCCTTTATCATTTACTGGTCGCGCGACGTTAAAGAAAACTTTCCGTTTTCAATTAGACTTAGCCGTTTCGGTTACCTCATTCAGTAGCCTTTTCCAGCGCCGCCGCCATTTCGCCGAAGCGTTCAAGGCTTACCGCCTCGGCCCTGACCTTTTCGGGCAGTCCGGTTTTGTTGAAGGCTGTTTCTATAGAGCCTTCCGTATAAACGTCTTTAAGGTTATTCCTCAACGTTCGGCGTTTGTGGACGAATGAAGCCCTTACAACGGCGAACAGCTTTTCGGGGTCTGCGGCAACCGGCGGAGAGGGGTGGGGAGTGAATTTAAGCGCCATCGATTCCACCTTCGGCGGGGGTTTGAAAGCCGATGGAGGAATGGCGAGGATTTTTTCAATGTCCCAGTAGTATCGGCTTAATACGGAAAGGGAGCCATAGCTCTTCTTGCCGGGTTGGGCGGATATCCTTTGCGCGACCTCTTTTTGGAACGTAAGGACCATCCTCGATACATTGCTGATGTTTTCTATGCAGTGTTTGTAAATGTGCACGGCTACATAGTAAGGCAGGTTGCTTACTATCACGATAGGGCCGTTAAGCTTGCTTAAATCGACCCTTTCCGCGCGTTCGGCAATAATGTCGGCAGTTGGAAACAATCTTTTAAGGCCCGGCAAAAGTTTTTTATCCGGCTCGATAAGGGTCAGCCGCCCGGCCTTTTCCGCCAAAAGCCCGGTAAGCGCGCCCTTGCCGGGGCCTATCTCCAGAACGTGATCGCCCGGTTTTATCAGCACGGATTCGACAATGCGGGAGCAGGCGTCGCTGTCCGCAAGGAAATGCTGGCCGAATTTTTGTTTTCTTCTTTTCATATCTGAATGTAGATATTCTCACAAAATATGGAAAATATGGCAATTATGATTGGAAGGAATGCGGCAATGGGATAGAATTAGCGATAGAAAAACCAGAGGGTGGTATATGGTGATCAAAAAAAATATAGAACCGATTAGATATATAGATAACCTGATGGCTTTAATGCCGAATGCCCTCTTTATAGCCGAACCGTTCTTCTGCGGAGAACACGATGCCGACGCAAAGGTGAAGATCGTAAAGGTGAATAAAGCGTTTTGCGAACTCCTGGGATGCACGGATAATGAAATTCTAGAAAAGCCGGTCGGCGAAATTTTTGAAGAAAAAGAACTTTTCAAAATTCTTGTAACCCGCCTTGTAAACGAAGAGCATGTAAAAAGCTTTGAGCTGGCTTACCTGAGGAAAGACGGAAGCCAAGTCCCCGTCCTTTTATCGGCCTCGGTTGTTAAGCACTCAAGCGGACGCGCCAAAGGGATCATTTGCCTTGCGCAGGATATAACCAAGCTTAAAAAGGCGGATGATGACCTGAAAAAGATCAGCCTAAGCCTTGAAAACGCGCAGAGAATCGGCCGCATGGGAAACTGGGACTGGGACTTGGTAACGAACGAGATATTGTGGTCGGACGAAATCTACCGCATTTTCGGCTATGAGCCAAAGTCGGTTAAGCCAAGCTTTGAGTTATTTTCAAACGCAGTCCATCCCGCCGACAGGGATTATGTAAATGAATCGATCAGAAAGGCCGCTGAAGAAAGGGAACCGTACAGTATCGACCACAGGATAATATTGCCAGACGGCCTGGAAAAAATAGTTCACGAAGACGGCGAAGTAACGTACGACAGTAACGGCAAAGCCGTAAAGATGACCGGCGCCGTGCAGGACATCACTGAACGAAAAAATGCGGAAGACCAGCTTGCGCTTGCATCTAAGGTCTTTGAAAGCGCGGCGGAAGGGGTGATGGTGTCTGATTCCTACGGAACGATCCTTTCTGTCAATCCCGCCTTTACAAAGATCACGGGCTTTACGGCCGAGGAGGCGTTAGGGAAAAACCCCAATATCTTGCGCTCGGACAGGCACGATCAGGCTTTTTACGACAATATGTGGAAAAAGCTTATTACTGAAGGAGCATGGCAGGGAGAAATATGGAACCGCCGCAAAAGCGGCAAGGCATATCCCGAATGGCTGAATATTACCGCCATTAAGAACCAGCAGGGGAAAACGGAAAGATACGTCGCGGTCTTTCACGACCTGACGGATATAATTGAGAGCAGGGAGAAGGTAGAATACCAGGCAAACCACGACGCCCTTACGGGATTGCCTAACAGGGTTCTTTTCATGGACAGGCTGAAGGTAGGCATACGCCTTGCCCAGCGCATCGAAAAAAAGCTGGCGGTACTTTCCATCGGCATAGACAGGTTCAGCAGTATTAATGAAAGCTTCGGCCACATTATGGGCGATGGCGTGTTACAGGCGGTGGGCGATAAGTTAAAAGAATACGTTCACGAAAGCGACACAGTTTCGCGCTACTCCGGCGACGAGTTTACGATTTTGCTCGAAGACATCGACAGTATCGACGATGCGGTAAAGCACGCAAACGAAATTCTGGAAGGAATGGAGAAGCCGTTTACCGTAAACGGAAAAGAGCTTTTTATAACCGTTAGCGTGGGCGTAACGATTTATCCCGACGACGGGAATAAAGAGGACGCCCTTATAAGCAACGCGGTAACGGCTATGGCACGCGCCAAGGAGGAAGGTAGAAACAAGTACAGCCTCTTCATTCAGGCGATGAACGAAAGGGCCATGGTAAAGCTCGCCATGGAGAGTAACCTGCGCAGGGCGCTCGAAAAAGGCGAAATAAAGGTTTATTACCAGCCAAAGGTCGATCTGACTTCCGGCAAAATAGTGGGCGCGGAAGCTCTCGTGAGATGGATCAGGGAAGATGGAAGCTCCATTTCCCCCGGATTGTTTGTACCGGTGGCGGAAGAAACGGGGCTTATCTTCGAGATAGGCGAACTCGTGATGCGAACAGCATGCAAAGACAATAAGGAGTGGATAGACGCGGGCTTCCACCAGCCGATAATCGTTTCGGTAAACCTTTCTGCAAGGCAGTTCCAGGGGCAGGACATTGTGAAGTTTGTTGAAAGCGCGCTGAGTGATACTGGATTACCGTATGAATATATTGAATTGGAAATTACTGAAAGCGTAATCGTCGTCGACGTGGAAAAGGCGATAGACATGATGCTGAAACTCAGTTCGATGGGGATAAAGCTGTCCATCGACGATTTCGGAACCGGTTATTCGTCACTAAGCTACCTGAAGCGGTTTCCCATAAACACTCTCAAGGTCGACCAGGTTTTCGTCCGCGACTTGCCCGGGGATGCCGATAATGCGGCAATTACGATAGCGATAATATCCCTTGCCAAAAACCTCGGGCTAAAGGTTATCGCGGAAGGCGTGGAAAACAGGGAGGCGCTGGAATTCCTCAAAAAGAACGGGTGTGATGAAATGCAGGGTTTTTACTTCAGCAAACCGTTGCCGAAGGATGAGTTCGAAAAACTTCTGAAAGACGGCAAGACCATCATAAATTAATCAATGTCGTGTAAATTAGTGGTGTGAAGACTCTCATTAAAGCCGGAACAGTTTACACCGTTACCGGAAGTACGGTGGATAACGGCGGCGTAGCGGTCTCTGGCGGTGTAGTAGAAAGCGTATTGAAGGCCGACGAGGTTGACTCTTTATCCAACGACTCACCCGGCGCATTCGATAGAATCATCGATCTCTCGGATCATATCCTCCTCCCCGGTTTTGTGAACGCCCACAGCCACCTTCAGCTTGCTTTTGCAAAAGGAAAAATCGAATACTCCGGTTCGTTTACGGACTGGATACGCCGCGTCATCGCCTTGAGCGGAAATGTTTCGGACGAAGAGCGCAACGAAGCTATTGTCTCCGGTATTTCCGAAATGCTCGAAAGCGGGATAACGGCTGTTGCGGATATCGTCACGGACGCCGGTTATGCACAAAAGCTGGTCGCGTCGCCTTTAAGGAGCGTGGTATTTGTGGAAGCCGTGGGGCCGATCTCAAAGGGAGCCGCCCCGATTGCCAAAACCGTAAGGCAACAGCTTAAGGCCCTTGCACAAAAGAAATGCTTGGCTGGCATATCGCCTCACGCGCCGTACACCGTATCGAAAGAGCTTTTAGTATTACTTAATAAAACAGCCGCCGAAATGGGCCTGCCTGTAATGGTTCACCTGTCGGAAACGCCGGAAGAAAGCGAATTTTTAAAAAGAGGCACGGGGCCGATTGCCGACCTGTTGCGCGAGCGCGGAGTATTGGACAATTCGTTGACAACGGGCGCGACGCCCGTAAAGTCTCTCGACGCCGCCGGCGCGCTTGAAAAGATTCTCGCCGTGCATTTGAACGATATCGATTCAGGCGATATCGACCTATTAAAATTGCGCGGCGTCACGCCAGTTTTCTGCCCCCGCTCCTCCGCGTGGTTTAAAAGAAAAAAGGTTATGCCGTTCGACAAGTTTATTGAATCAGGCCCTCCGCCCGCCATCGGAACCGATTCGCTTGCAAGCGATTCTTCGCTATCGATGCTGGATGAACTTAGGGCCGCGCTCGAATTCTTCCCCGCCGTTAGCCGTGAACAGCTCATCGAGGCCGCCACAATAAACGGAGCCAGTGCGCTGGGGCTTTCATGCGGCGCGATTGAAAAGGGAAAATCGGCGGATGTCGCCGGTTTTCGCATGGGCGATTTTACAGATCCGCTGGAAGCGGTTTTTAACGCCAAAAAAGCGGATTTTGTTATGATATCGGGGAAGGTTCAGATAGACGCGCAAGATGCATCAGTTTAAGACTATTTTGAAGTGGGGTTCAAAGGGAGTAAAATGTTTGCCGTGAGGGGAAATATGCAAAATATAAAAGAAGCGGTAAGCAAGAGAGAAAAAGAAATACTGCGCGCCGTGGTGGAAAGCCACGTTGCGGACGCCGCGCCGGTAGGTTCCAGAACCCTGTCACGTTCGCGCCAAGCGGACCTTGAGCTAAGCCCCGCCACTATCAGGAACGTGATGGCCGATCTGGAAGAAAGGGGCTTTATTATGCAGCCGCATACTTCCGCTGGAAGGGTGCCTACCGATAAGGGGTACCGCTTTTTCGTCGATGAACTGATGCGCACGAAAGCTCTAGGCAAAAGAAACAGACAAATAATAGACGATTCGCTCCTTGCCGAATTGGCGCATTCCTCCGCCATCGACGACATTAAGGAAACAGTATTGGGCCTGTTGTCGCGTCTTTCTAAAAATGCCGGGCTAATGCTCTATCCCAGGATTTCCGCCTCGAGCATAAACCGTTTCCATTTCATAAAGATTTCGGATTTCAATGTGCAGGTAATACTTATTACCGAAAAGGGGCTTGTACAAAATCTCTTTCTGGAGTTGGACCAAAACTTTTCCGAAGATGAGCTTTTGGAGCTTACGAATTTTGTAAACGCCGAATACGCCGGCAACACGCTTAAACAAATATGCAAAAATCTTAGGCACAAATTAAAAAGCGAAAAGGCGAGGATCGAAAAACTGCGTATCCGCGCCCTTTTGATACAGGAAAAACTCCTCTCCCAGCAGGAAAGAGTGGACGTTATTATCGAAGGCGCCGCCACCTTCCTCGATGCGCCGGAATTCAAGAATAACGCGGAAAAACTCAAGAACCTCTTTAAGACGCTTTCAGACAAGGAAAAACTTTTAAAGATCGTCGCAAAATGTCTGGACTCCGGACACATGAGCATAAACATCGGTTCGGAAATGTCCACTGCCGGGCTTGAGGATTGTTCCTTCCTCGTATATCCCTACGGCCGGAATACGGAACGGGAAGGAACAATCGGCATTGTGGGGCCGCGCAGGATGGATTACTCATATATCTGCGGGCTGCTGGAATACGTATCGATAGCGCTTAACAGAGTTACATTGGATACATGAGCAAAAAGAAGGCGCCCGAACAAGCTAAGACCGAAGAAAAGGCAGAAACAAAGGAAGCTGAAAAGCCGGAAGGCCTCGTCCAAAAGCTGGCAGAAAAGGAAAAGGAAGTCGAGAAATTGAAAAACGATATCCTTTTGCAAATGGCCGATTTTGAAAACGCAAGAAAAAGAATAGAAAAGCATAAGCGCGAAGACCTTAAGTACGCTTCACTTCCGATCATGCGGGAACTTCTGACCGTCGTGGACAATCTGGAACTGGCCCTTAATTATGCACAAGAGGACGATCCCATGCGGGAGGGAGTAAGCTTGGCGCTGGATGGAATGAAAAAAGCGCTGGAAAAATTTCACTTGAAACCGATAAAGGCCGTCGGCGAGAAATTCGATCCTTCGCTGCATGAGGCCGTCTATGCCGGGAATGATTCTAAAAAGGAGAACAACGTAATCCTGGAGGAACAGCGTATCGGATACATGCTTCACGACCGCGTTGTGCGCGCATCCGGAGTGGTGGTAAACCGCAGACCCGATCCCGATCTATAAGGCTGCTGAAAAAGCAGCCTTATAAGCAATCCATGGATGGATTGCCCAAATTGCGTAGGCTTAAAGCCAAGCAATTTGAAAGGCTTGGACGAATTTATTTCGACCAAGCCGCAACTGAAAAAGTCCCGGATGGACTTTTTCAGTAACCTGCTAGATGAAAAAAAAATAAGATCCGCCGCGTGTGACTAAGCCGGAGGGATAATCACCACAAACTCTCCCTTGGTCTTCTTGCCCGTAAGTTTATCTTTAAGCTCGGAGGGAGAGCCCCTCAGGAATTCCTCGAACTTTTTTGTGAGTTCGCGCGCGATCACTATCTTCCGGGCGGGCGCTTCGTTTTCAAGCTCGTCCAGCAGTTTGCGTATGCGGTGCGTGGATTCGTAGAGGACGACGGTTCTTTCCTCTTCCAAAAGTTTTTTAAGTAACTTTGCGCGTCTTCCTTTCTTGACCGGCAAAAATCCCACAAAGACGAAGGAGTCCGTTCTGGCTCCAGACGCGCAAAGGGCGGCGGTCACGGCGGCGGGTCCCGGTATCGGCACAACCTCAATGCCGTTTTCTATGGCAAGGCGGACTATCTTTCCCGCGGGATCGGAAATGCCGGGAGTTCCTGCATCGGTTATCAGCGCCACCGAAGAGCCGCCAAGGAGGATTTTTAGAAGCTGTCTTGCCTTTTCCGCCTCCCGTGGTCCGTAATAGCTCACCAGTCGCTTGCCGGTTATGGCGTAATGATTTAATAGGATGCGGCTTTTCCGTGTGTCTTCGGCCGCTATGTAATGAACTTCCTTTAACACTTCCACTGCACGGAAAGTAATGTCCCCAAGGTTGCCGATAGGCGTAGCAACCAGGTAGAGCCTTGGCAAGTTGATTTCAATCTCCATTCTTATTATAATATATCATTACATAAATAGGGGATTAGGTTACATATTATGACACCAGAAGAAAAACTTTTCCGGAAAAGCGAAAAACGCAGGGTTCTTCTTACCGGACTCAATATACCTGACGCAAGGAACCTGAAACAATATCTTTTCGCAAAAAGGATCAAGAATATCGATACGGTAAAAGATACCGGCGATGCCATTGACAAGCTTCAACTCCTTTCTTACCACTTTATTCTCCTGTACATAGACGCGCATGGCGGAAAGGAAATGATGGATGGTATGCTGGAATCCCACCGTTACGACAAAACACCAATCTTCCTCTTTTCAAAAACACCTGACGTTTTTAAAGGAACCTATGCCAACAAAAAGGCGATTATAAGGTATTGCCACGCGCCCGTAAACATAGCCGAATTCGAAAAGGAAATCATTTACGTTATGTTAAGTGTGAAATTTGAACGGAGCGTTGTTGGAAAAATTTCCGAAGCCATGGATCATTACACGAAAGGGTGCGATGCGTACGACGAACATGAACTCGAAAAAGCCAAGGAGGAAATAAGGAGTTGCCTAAAGGGAGACCCTAGCTTTGTCAGCGGATTCATAAAAATGGCGGAAATATTGATAGACCTGGAAGATTGCGATTGCGCGCTCCGCGTCCTGATCAGGGCGAAAGAGCTCGAACCGAATAATTCTAAGATTCATTTTCTTATCGCAATTGCGGAACTGAAAAGAGGAAAAAACGAAGCCGCGAACGCGGCTTTTAAGGAGGCCCTTAGAAACGATCCCAGGAACGTCCATTTGCTGACTGACATAGGGAACGCGTTGATGAATGAGAATATGATCGATGAAGCGATCAAATATTATGAACTTGCCAAAACCAAAATGCCCGGATACGTTTACATTTATAACCGTATTGGCATCGCGCTCAGCAGGACGGGCAGGTTCGATAAGGCCGAAGAGCAGTTTAATAAAGCTCTGCAGATCGACGAAAACGACGCGGGTATATATTTCAATATGGGCACTATGTGGCAAAGGCGGAAAGATAATGATAAGGCGAAAATGTTTTTCAAAAAGAGCCTTGAAATGGATCCGGACCTTGCCGAGGCCAGAGATATGCTTAAGCGTCTGGTTACCGTGTAATAGAAAGAAAAACCGTTTTTCCCGCTTTTTGCCCGCGCAGGCGGGCGGTAGCCCTTAGCCGTGAATGAATGCGGAGCGGGTATCCGCCGCCGGAACCTTGGCTAGGCGAGTTGACTTCGGCTAGGTGGCGCCTCTTACAAACCCGTGTATTGAAGCGCTTTACTCTTGGCGCAAAATTACTATTGACAATGGGGCCTTAGGCCAATAGACTTAGTCCCTTTCGGCAGGTTTGTATAGTTTTATAAGGATAATAATGGAAGCCAGAGCAATAGTAAGGTACGCGAGAATGTCGCCGCAGAAGGCGCGTCTTGTTGTGGATCTCGTGCGTGGGAAAAAAGTGTCGAACGCCGTCAACCTTCTTCGCTTTACAAACAAGGCTCCGGCAAGGGTAATTGAAAAGCTCATTTTAAGCGCAAGGGCGAACGCGGAAAACAAAAACGTTGCGGACCCGGACGAAATGAAAGTCAAAACGATTTTTGTCGACAAGGGGCCGGTTATGAAGCGGCACCTTTCAAGGTCTCGCGGAAGAATGAATGTTATACAAAAGCCCTTTAGCCACGTAACGGTTATACTGGAGGAGACGGAAGAGGCGGTAAAGAAAAAAGAGGCCGCCGCAAAGAAAGCGGAAAAGAAAAAAGGCGGGGCTAAAAAAGCCAAAGAGGAAGAACTGAAGACGACGGAAACTAAGAAGGAAGCTAAAAAAGAAGCGAAGACCGAAAAACCCAAGGCATCCACCGCGAAGAAGGCAAAAGAAAAAGCCGGCGTAATAAAGGTAAAGACAAAAACTGAAGTGAAAAAGAAAACCGAAACGCAAACTAAAGTAAGGAAAGGGAAAGGGTAAATAATTGGGACAGAAAACCCATCCTATTGGACTCCGCCTCGGAATTAACAAGCCATGGCTTTCCAACTGGTACGCGGAGGCGGATTACTCAAAGCAGCTTCATGAGGATCTGCAACTCAGGAAATTCATAAAGGAACGTTTCTATCACGCCAGCGTGTCGAAAGTGGTGATTGAAAGGCGCTCCAAGCAAATGAAGATAAACATCCATACCGCACGGCCCGGGATCATTATCGGCAAAAAGGGCGCGGAGGTGGACGCCCTTAAAGCCAACCTGCTCAAGCTTCTCGGCGACAAAAGGGATCTTTCCCTCAATATTAATGAAGTAAGGCGTCCGGAACTAGACGCGCAACTCATAGCGGAAAATATCGCGCTTCAGCTTGAAAAGCGCATTGCGTTTCGAAGAGCGATGAAAAGAGCGGTGGCAAACTGCATGAGGTCCGGCGGCAAGGGAATTAGAATCAATTGCGCGGGCCGTCTGGGCGGAGCGGAGATCGCCCGTACCGAATGGTACAGGGAAGGGCGTGTTCCGCTTCATACACTCAGGGCGAATATAGACTATGGAGTAGCGGAGGGGCACACCACCTTCGGTCTCATCGGCGTGAAGGTTTGGGTCTTCCACGGGGAAATATTAAAGAAAAAACGGGTTGTGCAAGACGAAATTAATGAAGAAATAAAAGCAAAACCAAAAGTAAAAGCAAAACCAAAACCAAAAAAGAAGGAAAAAGCGGGAGCTTCCGATGCTGAGTCCAAGGAAAGTTAAATACAGGAAAAGGCAGAAAGGCCGGACAAAAGGCACTGCCTACCGGGGTTCTTCTATTAGCTTCGGTTCGTACGCCATTCAGTCGCTCGATCCGGGATGGATAACCGACAGGCAGATTGAGGCGGCACGCGTTGCCATGACTCGCCATGCCAAACGCGGCGGTAAGGTGTGGATACGCATTTTCCCCGATAAGCCGATAACGAAAAAGCCGGCCGAAGTGAGGATGGGCAAAGGGAAAGGTTCGCCCGAACAGTGGGTGGCGAGAATCAAAAAGGGCAGGATACTTTTTGAAATCGACGGTGTGGAAGAAAGCGTTGCCGAAAGGGCGCTGGAACTTGCCTGCATGAAGCTGCCCGTTAAAACAAGAATACTTAACAAGAGAAAGAGGGTTGCTTTCTATGAAGGCTTCTGAAGTAAGGGAACTGACTAACGAGGAAGCGGCCTTGAAGCTTGAAGACCTCCGCAAGGAATATCTCAACCTGCGTTTCCAGCACGCCACCCAGCAGCTCGAAAACAAATCGAAAATCCGCCAGGTTAGACGCGATATAGCCCGCATCCATACCGTGGTGTGGGAAAAGAAGAAAGAAGAGGTCGTAAAACGTGACTAAAAGGAAAACACGCGTTGGGACAGTTGTAAGCAGCAAGATGGAAAAAAGCGTTGTAGTGAAAACGGAACGCAAGATGCTCCACCCTGTCTTTAAAAAGTACATTAAGCGTACGAAGAAGTTCGTGGCGCACGACGCCGAAAACCAGTGCAATGCGGGTGACATTGTAAAAATCGAAGAAACCCGCCCGCTTAGCAAAACAAAGCGATGGAAGATTGTGTCTGTTCTGGAAAAGGCCGGCGAATAATGATTCAGCTCAGGTCGGTTATGAACGTTGCGGATAATTCCGGAGCTCGCGAGGTGCAGTGCATAAAGGTGCTGGGAGGCTCCACCCGCCGTTATGCAAGGATCGGGGATATAATCAAGGTTACCGTGAAAGTTGCGGCTCCGAATTCGAACATTAAGAAAGGCGAAGTGAAAAACGCCGTCGTGGTAAGGACAAAAAAGGAAATCAGACGTCCGAACGGAACTTACGTGAAATTCGATAGTAACGCCGCGGTACTTATAGACGAGGCAAAAGAGCCCGTGGGAACCCGCATATTCGGCCCCGTTGGCCGCGAACTCCGCACCAAAAAATTCATGAAAATAGTGTCCCTTGCTCCGGAGGTTTTGTGAACTCGCTCAAGATAAAAAAGGACGACCTCGTGGAAGTGGTTACCGGCAAGGATAAAGGGCGAAGGGGCAAAGTGCTTGGCGTTTACCCCAAAGCCCGCACGGTGCTGGTTGAAAAAATAAACATTGTCAAAAAACACCAGCGACCCACCCAGAAGGTGCGCCAGGGAGGCATAATAGAAAAGGAAAACAACCTGAGGGTGGATAACGTGAAGGTTGTATGCCAGAAGTGCGATAAGGCCGTACGCGTGGGCAAAAAAATCCTTGAAGACGGCAAAAGGGTTCGCGTTTGCAAAAAATGCGGAGAAGTGCTTGATGCGGTATAGGAGCTTATAGAATATGGCATCGGCGTTAAAGGGAAAATATCAAAAGGAAATAGTTCCGGCTCTGATGGAAGAGCTGGGAGTTAAAAACATATTTCAGGTTCCCAAGTTGCGGAAGATAGTCCTGAATGTAGGGCTTGGGGAAGCGGTAGCGGACGCAAAGCTGATCGAAGCCGGAATATATGTGCTTACGCGTATTACGGGACAAAAGCCGGTGGTTACCCGCGCTAAAAAGGCGATATCGAATTTTAAGCTTAGAGAAGGCGCGCCGATAGGCGTAAGCGTTATTCTCCGCAGGGGGAGGATGTACGAGTTCCTGCAAAGGCTTATCGTTGCGGCTCTTCCGCGTGTGCGCGATTTCCGCGGGCTCTCGACAAAATCGTTCGACGGCCGGGGCAACTACACTATGGGCATAAAGGAACAACTCATATTCCCAGAAGTGGAGTACGACAAGATATATAAGGTAATAGGCCTCAATATCACTATCGTAACCTCGGCAAAAACCGACACTGAGGGCAAGGCGCTCCTTAAGGCGCTTGGAATGCCGTTTAAAAATTAAAAAAGGAGCGAAAGTTGGCTAAAAAGTGTTTGATGGCCAAGGCCAGAAAGAAACCGAAATTTCCAACGCGCCAAAGAAATCGTTGCCCCATTTGCGGCAGGGGGCGCGCATACCTCAGGAAGTTCGATATGTGCAGAATATGTTTCAGAAAACTGGCGCTTGAGGGAATGATTCCCGGCGTTACGAAGTCAAGCTGGTAGGGAGAACAAATGGTTACCGATCCGATAGCCGATATGCTTACGAGAATAAGGAACGCCCTTATGGCGGGTCACGAAAAAACGGTTGTGCCCTCTTCCAACGTCAAGGTGCGAATTGCGGAAATACTCAAGGAAGAAGGCTACATAAGCAACTTTAAGGTCATCAAGGACCATCGGCAGGGCATGATACGCATTTACCTGAAATACATCGCCCATAGGAAGGGAACGATTCTGGGACTGCGAAGGATGAGCAGGCCCGGACGCAGGATGTACGTCGCGGCAAATAAAGTTCCTCGCGTATTGCAAGGAATGGGCACGGCGATAATCTCGACTAACAAAGGTATCTTAACCGACAAGGACGCGCGAAAGGAACATTGCGGCGGCGAGCTTCTTTGTTACGTGTGGTGATATGTCAAGAGTAGGCAATAATCCAATACCGATACCGCAGGGCGTAACGGTGCAAATTAATGGAAATTACATAGAGGCGAAGGGTCCCAAGGGGACGCTCAGCCGCGATATAAAGGAACCGATAACTGCGAAAGTGGAAGAAGGAAACGTGATAGTGGGGCGGCCCGACGATAAGAATTCCAGTAAAGCTCTGCACGGGCTTTCGCGCTCGCTCATCGCGAACATGGTCGAGGGCGTATCGAAGGGTTTTCAGAAAAAGCTCCTTATTAACGGCGTCGGTTACCGCGCTTCGTTAAAGGGGAAAAACTTGAGCATGACCTTGGGATTCTCGCATCCCGTCGAAATGGAGCCTCCTGAAGGCATAGCCTTTGAGGTGTCGAAAACCCAGACGGAGGTAGTGGTTACCGGAATCGATAAGGCGCTCGTGGGGCAGGTGACCGCCAACATAAGGCAGTGGAGAAAAACCGAACCCTACAAAGGAAAAGGAATACGGTACGAAGGCGAATATGTGCGCCGCAAGGCGGGCAAGACCGTATCCGGAGGAAAGTGAAATTATCATGAGTGCGAATAAAATAACCGCAAGAAAAAAAAGAAAATTCAGGATAAGGAAGAAGATCAGCGGAACAGGGCAAAGGCCGCGTCTTAATGTCTTTAAGAGCAACCGCAACTTTATCCTGCAGGTTATTGACGACGTTACCGGACGCACACTTGTGAGCGCCCATAGCGAGGAAAAGGATCTTAAAGGGAAAATAAAGAAAAACAACATGAAAGGGGCAAAAGAAATCGGCTTAGTGTTGGCCGAACGTGCGAAGAGCAAGGGAATAACCCAAATGGTCTTCGACCGAAACGGATACCCCTACCACGGGAGAATTAAACAGATCGCTGAAAGTTTGAGGGAAAATGGCATCAGGATTTAGCCAACCGCCGCGGCCAGGAGGACGGCCGGGAGGACCGGGAGGAAGACCCGGAGGACCGGGAGGAAGACCGGGAGGACGGCCCGGAGGACGGCCAGGAGGACGGCCGGGCGATCAGGATCAGGGGCCGGAATTAGCCGAAAAAGTTATTCACATAAACCGCGTTGCAAAAGTCGTCAAAGGCGGCAGGCGGTTCAGCTTCAGCGCTCTGGTTGTAGTGGGCGACAAAAAAGGAAAAGTGGGCATCGGCTTCGGAAAGGCAAAGGAAGTTCCCGAAGCGATAAGGAAAGCGGTTGCCGCCGGTACAAAAGATATGAGGGAGATAGTCCTTATTAACGGAACGATTCCGCACGAGGCGATGGGCAAATTCGGCGCGGGAATGGTCTTTATGAAACCGGCTTCGCGTGGAACGGGAGTTATCGCGGGAGGGCCGGTTAGAGCCATTATGGAATCGGTGGGCGTTAGCGATGTCCTTACAAAATCGCTTGGTTCCAGCAATCCGCATAATATTATTCGCGCTACTATGTCCGCTCTGGACAGCATGAGAAGCCTCGAAATGGCCCTGAAGACAAGACAGAAGGAGGCGGATGATGAGACTGCATGATCTCAAGCCGGCTCCCGGTTCAAGGAAAAGCCGGAAGGTGGTAGGCAGAGGCAGCGGGTCCGGCCATGGCAAGACATCGTGCAAAGGGCACAAAGGACAGAACGCGCGCTCAGGCCCCAAGCGCGTTCCCGGATTCGAGGGTGGACAGATGCCGATTCACCGGCGGCTTCCCAAAAGAGGGTTTACGAACCCGTTCAGGGTTGAATATCAGCCGATCAATATCAAACGCCTCGATGAGCTTAAGGACGTTATGGAATTCAATCTGGAAGCTTTCATAAAACTGGGCATCGTTGGAAAAAAGGACAAGGTAAAAGTCTTGGGGTTTGGGGATATTTCCAGGGCGATAACGGTTTCAGCCCACAGGTTCAGCAAGAGCGCAAAAGAAAAGATAGAAGCGGCCGGCGGCAAGGCTCTGGAGATCTAATTGGCCACTGAAAGCTTCGGAAACATATTTAAGATCCCCGAGCTGAGAAAGCGGATACTCTTTACACTTGCTTTGCTTGCGGTTTACAGGATTGGCGCTCACATACCGGTGCCGGGCATAAATACCCCCGCTCTTGCCGATTTCTTCGATCAGATGCAGGGTACGATACTCGGCTTTTTCGACATGTTCTCAGGCGGAGCGTTGGGAAGACTTACAATATTCGCGCTGGGCATAATGCCCTATATCAGCGCATCGATCATTATCCAGCTCATGACGGCGGCGGTGCCGCATCTTGAAAAGCTCAAAAAGGAAGGCGAAGCTGGACAGAGAAAAATCACGCAGTACACGCGCTACGGCACCGTTGTCCTTAGCGCCATTCAGGGTTCTGGTATCGCATTCGGCCTGGAGGCCATGCGTTCTCCCACGGGCGCGCTTATTGTGGCTAATCCGGGATGGGCCTTTAGGGTATTAACGGTTCTGACCCTTTGCGCGGGAACGGCTTTCATAATGTGGCTTGGTGAACAGATAAGCGAGCGCGGCGTGGGCAACGGGATTTCGCTTATCATTTTCTCCGGCATAGTGGCGGAAATGCCGTCGGCGATCATAAACTCGTTAAGGCTCCTTGAGACGGGAGAGATCACGCCCTTTGTGGTAATAGCCGTCTTGATCCTTATGGTCGTGGTTGTAGGCACAATCGTTTTCATGGAAAGCGCGCAACGCAAAATACCGGTGCAATATGCCCGCAGGATGGTCGGGCGTAAAATGTACGCAGGGCAATCGACACACCTGCCGCTTAAGATCAACACGGCGGGGGTTATTCCTCCGATATTCGCTTCGTCTGTAATCATGTTTCCGGCCACCATCGCCGGTTTCATACAGACCCCAACTATGCAGAAAATTGCCGACTCCCTTGCACCGGGAACGCCCGGTTACATTATCACGTTCGTGGCGATGGTTTTCTTTTTCTGCTTCTTCTACACGGCCATAGTTTTCAACCCTTCCGACGTGGCCGAAAATATGAAAAAACACGGGGGGTTCATCCCCGGTATCCGCCCCGGAAAACCGACCGCCGAATTCATCGACCGCACCCTTTCGCGCATAACGCTTGGAGGCGCAACTTACCTTGCTTTGATATGCGTGGTGCCGGACTTTATGATCGGCGTCTTTAACGTTCCCTTTTATTTTGGAGGGACGGGTCTGCTGATAGTCGTTGGCGTATCGATGGATACTATGTCGCAGATAGAATCACATCTGGTGATGAGGCAGTACGGCGGTTTCTTTAAAGAAGGAAAGATGAGGGGGAGAAGATGAACCTGATAATATTAGGGCCTCCGGGAGCCGGCAAGGGAACACAGGCAAAGAAGATAGTGGAAAAATACGGAGTCGTCCATTTGTCTACCGGAGATATACTCAGGCAGGCGGTAAAAGATAAGACGGAAATGGGCATTAAGGCCAAGGAATCGATGGATGCCGGAAAATTAGTGACGGACGATATAGTTATTGGTATAATAAAGGATTGTTTGACGGCAGGCGGTGATGAAAAAGGGTATATACTTGACGGCTTCCCGCGCACGGTAAACCAGGCAGAGGAATTAGGCGAGCTGCTTAAAGATATCGGAAGCGAAATCGACCACATAATAGATATCGCCGTGGAAGAAGGATCGCTGGTTAAAAGGCTTACGGGAAGAAGGACTTGCAAGAACTGTGGATTAGGGTATCATATAACGTTCTCGCCTCCCGCCAAAGAAGGCGTTTGCGATAAATGCGGAGGCGAGCTTTACACGCGCGACGACGATAACGAAGAAACTATAAAAGAGCGGTTTGCTACATATAAGGAACAGTCGGATATGCTTAAATCCTTTTATGGTTCTTCCGGTAAGTATCACAAGGTTGATGGAGAGCAGGAAATAGACGGTGTTTTTAAAGAAGTTGTGGGGATGCTTGGTAACGGTGCATGATAGTTATAAAAACCCGGCAAGAGATAGAAAAACTGCGCGTGGCGAATCAGATTGTAGCAAAAGCGCTAAGAAAACTGATGGAAATGGTTAAAGTGGGAATAACGACGAAGGAACTTGACGAGGTGGCCGAGGAAATGGTGCGCGCCGACGGCGCAAAACCTTCCTTTAAAGGTTACAGGGGGTTTCCGAAATCCCTGTGCACATCGATAAACGAAGAGGTGGTGCATGGTATACCCGGCAACCGAAAACTGAAGAACGGGGACATACTGAAAATCGACCTCGGAGCCGAATATGAAGGATTTTACGGCGATGCGGCCCTGTCCCTTCCGGTTGGCGATATCTCGGATGAGGCGAAAAAGCTTTTGAAGATTACGCGCGAAGCGCTCTACCTGGGAATAGACGAGATGTATGCGGGAAAGAGGCTCTACGATATTTCCCACGCGATTCAGTCGCACGCCGAGTCGCAAGGGTATTCCGTTGTCAGGGATTTTGTCGGACACGGTATCGGAGCCAAGCCTCATGAAGACCCCCAGGTGCCAAATTACGGCGAAAAGGGAACGGGCCCTGAGCTTAAAGAGGGAATGGTATTAGCCATTGAACCGATGGTAAACGCAGGCGTTTACAACGTCGATGTTCTTGAGGATAATTGGACGGTTGTAACGCATGACCGCAAACTGTCGGCCCACTTCGAGCACAGCGTCGCTATTACGGCAAATGGGCCGGATGTTTTGAGCGAGATATCTTGAGAGGGGCATGGCAAAAGAAGACGCCATAGAAATGGAAGGCACGGTAAAGGAATCTTTGCCCAACGCGACTTTTAGGGTGATACTTGAAAACGACCATATGGTATTTGCACATGTGTCCGGGAAAATGAGGATGCATTATATTAGGATACTTGCCGGAGATAAGGTTAAGGTGGAGCTTTCGCCTTACGACCTTACGCGGGGCAGGATCACATATAGGTATAAATAGGAGCGTTATTAGTGAAAGTAAGGGCATCGGTAAAGCCAATGTGCTCCAAATGCAAGGTTATACGGCGAAAAGGAGTGCTGAGGGTAATATGCGAAAACCCCAAGCACAAACAAAGACAAGGTTGACCGGGGGAATATAAGATGGCACGCATAGCTGGAGTTGATATACCGAATAACAAAAGGGTGCTGATAGCGCTTACATACATTTATGGAATCGGGGACACGACCAGCACAAGAATACTGAAGGAAGCGGGAATTTCCGATACCATCAGGGTGAAGGACCTATCCGATCAGGAAATCAACAAGCTTCGCCAGGTAATAGAATCGCAATGCACCGTGGAAGGCGACCTGAGGCGCAACAGGCAAATGGACATTAAACGACTTATGGATATAGGAGCCTACAGGGGCATTAGGCACAGAAAAGGGCTGCCGGTAAACGGCCAGAGGACGCGCACCAACGCCAGGACCAGAAAAGGCCCCAAGCGGACGGTGGCGGCATCTAAGAAAGTTGCAAAGTTAGGTAAGTAACGGGAGATAGAATGGCAGAAAGAAAAAAGGGCGGAAAATCCTCAGGGAAAAAGAAAAACGTAAAAGCTCCGGCCAGTGGTGTAGCCCACATTAAGGCGTCTTTTAATAACACGATAGTTACAATAACCGACGACATGGGCAACGTGTTTGCATGGGCTTCAGCCGGACAGGTGGGTTTTAAGGGATCCAGAAAAAGCACTCCCTTTGCGGCGCAGATGACGGCCGAGAATGCCGCAAAAAAGGTGATGGAAATGGGTATGCAGAAAGTGGAAGTAAACGTAAAAGGTCCCGGCGCGGGCCGCGAAGCCGCGATAAGAGCCTTGCAGGCCGCCGGACTACAAGTGGAAATGATCAGGGATGTGACGCCGGTGCCGCACAACGGCTGCCGGCCGCCTAAACGCAGAAGAGTTTAAACGGAGGCAATCGGTGGCAAGATACAGGGACTCGCTTTGCAGGCTTTGCAGAAGGGAAATGACGAAGCTTTATCTTAAGGGCGAACGCTGCACTACGAGCAAGTGCGCCATAGACAGAAAATTCTATCCGCCTGGCCAGCACGGGCAGAGAAGGCAAAAGATTAAGGAGTATGGAATACAGCTTAGGGAAAAGCAAAAAGCGCGCAGGATATACGGCCTTATGGAAAGGCAGTTCAGGAACACATTTGAAATGGCGGAACGCAAAAAGGGAATTACCGGCGAGGTGTTCCTGCAGCTTCTGGAAAAACGGCTGGACAGCGTTGTGTCGCGGTTGGGATTTGCCGTTAACAGGAGGCAGGCAAGACAACTTGTTTCGCATCGGCATTTTAGGGTTAATGGGAAAAGGCTTAATATCCCGTCTTACCAAGTAAAAAAAGGCGATGTTATAGAAGTAGCGCCAAAAAGCGTCAAAATGAAAATTTTTGCGGATATGCTTGAAAAACGCGCTTCGATGACTATACCTTCATGGCTTTCGGTTGCTGAAAAAGAGCTTAAAGGGGAAATGATAGACGAACCGGGTCTGGAGGATATAAAGATTCCCGTTAAGGAGCAATTGATAGTGGAATTCTACTCGAAGTAAGGAGAGGTTCATGAAAACGGAGTTAAAGGATTTTGTAAGGCCCAAAGGTCTGGAGTGCATGGAAAGCTCATCGGACCAAATGTATGCTAAGTTCTGCGCGGAGCCGCTCGAACGCGGATTCGGCGTGACGATAGGGAACGCAATGCGAAGATATCTGCTGTCTTCGATTTCCGGCGTAGCTATCGTTGCCGTGAAGATAGAGGGAATTCACCACGAATTTTCGACACTTCCGAACGTTTATGAGGACGTATCGGACATCATTCTCAACATAAAGCAGCTTGTCATTGAGCAGGATTCGTCCGAATCCCAGACCCTCGTCATTGACGTAAAAGGCAAAAAGGAAGTAACAGGCGCCGACGTGTCATGCCCGGGCGGAGCGCGAATTGTAAATCCCGAGACTCACATTGCCAGCCTGATGGACAAAAAGGCCAGCTTCCGGGCAGAGCTGTTTACACGCCTTGGGCGGGGCTATTCGGTAGCCGAGGAGATTAATGTTGATGAGAGCGACGTGTCGATTATTCCGATCGACGCAAATTTCTCGCCTATCAGGAGAGTTGACTTCAAGGTTGAAAAAACGCGCGTCGGGCATTCATCGAACTTCGACAAGCTTATTATAGAAGTCTGGACAAACGGTACGATTGATCCTGAAATCGCCATATCGAACGCCGCGCGCATACAAAGGGATCATATGCAGCTCTTTACAAGCACGGGCGACGAACCGGAAATCACCGTACAGGAAGTAAAACCGGAAAAGAAGAAGCTGTCCATAAACCTTAACAGGAGCGTGGAAGAGCTGGAACTTTCCGTGCGTTCGTACAACTGTTTACAGAAAGCCAATATCAAGACCATCAAGGAACTTGTGACGAAAACCGATGGCGAAATGCTGAAGACCAGAAACTTCGGACGCAAGTCGCTAAACGAAATAAAGCAGATCCTCGAAGAAATGGGACTTAAACTGGGCATGTCCACGGAAGAGCTGGCCCAGCTTGAAAACGGCTAAACGGTAACACGATGCGGCATCTGAAAGACGGAAGAAAATTCAACAGGACGGGGGCACACCGTCTGGCAATGTTCAGAAATATGGCAACTTCGCTTTTAAGATACGAGAAGATAACAACCACCCTCGCGCGTTCCAAGGAACTGCGCCGTTACGCCGAAAAGATGATTACGCTTGGCAAAAAGGGTGCCCTTGCGGACAGAAGAAGGGCGCTGGCATTTGTTCGGGATAAACAGGTGGTAAGCAAGCTGTTTACCGGCCTTGCCCAGCGCTACAAAGAGCGCAAGGGAGGTTACACGCGCATCTTTCGCGCCGGCATAAGACACGGAGACGCCGCTCCAATGGCCATCATAGAGCTTGTGGACCGCGATCCGTCCGCGCAGCAAAAACGGCGCGTGAAGCGTGTGGAAAAAGAAGAAAAGTAGCTGCGGTAGACGCTAAAAAAAGTCCTTACATCCGGCCTCCCGATCATTACCGTTAAGACGCTTATTTATTCACCCATTCCTTGTTCTTGAGAAACAATAGATAGGGACACCCGGCGGCACAGTAATTTGCTATAAGTCGCGTATGAGTTCCATCGGGTCGATGACATCGGTAACGCGGATGCCGAAGCGTTCGTTAACAACCACCACCTCGCCGCGCGCCGTTAGAAGTCCGTTTATGAAGATTTCCATTGGTTCGCCGACGAGCTTATTGAGTTCTATGACGGTTCCTTCTGTAAGTTTAAGGATTTCCTTTATGGTTACTTTGGTGCGGCCCAGTTCAGTGCTTACCGTCAGGGGTATGTCCAGGTACTGGTTGAGTTCCTTTGAGATTGATTCCAGTACATTTACCTCTTCCTCGGTTTTTTCGACAAGTACCCTTCCTTCCTCATCCGAAGACGACGGTATTTGTTTATTTTCGTCCGTCATTTGTTAGGCTTCTTCATTTCTTCCACATATCTCATTCTAAGCTCATACAGCGCAGAGTCAAGAAGGCTTGTCTCCTCGTCGCTGAGGTTGCCCTTGGTTTTTTCGTGGAGCAATCCTAAGATGTCTATCGATTGTTTGGCAAGCTCCAGGTTTTTAAGCACGTGACCCGAAACGGGATCCTGGTATCCGCCCAGATTCATTGCCGCGGACGAGCTTAAAGAAAGGATGAAAGTGGAAAAGGTTATTTCCGGCGCGCTTGCCTTCTGGTCCGAATCCTTATCTTTTGAATTTTCCTCGACGCCGGTACTTTCAGGGGGCCCCTGTTCTTTTTCTTCCGCCGTGTCTGGGTTCGCGGAAGAGCGTTTATCGCGAATTACAAAGTCTTTTTCTTTACCGGGCATAGGCTAATTTTCTTCTCCCACCACCAACTCGGAAGCCTCCTCAACAGTTTTTACGATTATTTTTTCTTCGACGATTTCCTTAAGGGCGATATCAAAAAGCGAAAGGCCCTCAGGGTTTACCAGCGGTTCAGCGCCTCCCTGAAGCTGCCTTATTCTCATGGACATTGCATTGACAAGGAGATAGCGTTTCGGAATCATATCCAATGCCTTGGCGTATAGAGTTAAATCAAACATTCAATTTGTTCCTTCCTTTTATTGTAAACTATTCTTAATCCAGTTATCCCATTTGGCCTTATCCGGCGGATGGCTAGCTACCTGTTCCGCGTTCTATAATCTCCTGGCAGTTTATGCAGTATTTTACGAAAGGGCGCACCTTAAGTCGTTTGCTTTCAATATTATCTTCGCACTTTTCACAAATACCATACACCCCATTCTTTATTTTTTCCAGGGCCTCGTTTATAAGGTGTATCTCCTCGGAAGACCTAAGCCTCATCCTCATGGACATTTCCATCTCCGAACTCGATTCCGCCATGTCCACCTGGTCGCCGTGGCCCATTTCAATGTCTTCCATACCATTGCGGTCTTTGGCGGACTCCTTGACCAGTAAGTCATTTTTGCGTTTTATCAGGGCCGTCTTCAAATCCTTTTGAAGCTTGCTAATAGTTTTAGACATCATCCACCTACCAGTTATGAGGGTTGATCCGTGCCTTTTGGGGCACTTAAGGTTTTAGCCATATTCATCACAAAACTCATTAATTATCACATAAAATTTAGAAAAATCAAGCTGTTTTTCAGTTATTTTCGTTATTTCAGGCACGCTGGCCTCCATTTTTCGTTATTTAGTGGAATTTACCGGGTTGCGGGGTTGCATACACCGCGTCGAGGCGCCTTGGAAGGGGGAGGCAGTGAGCGAAATGAGCGCCGGAACGGGGAAACCCCATCAAAAGGGTTTCCCGCTTGGGTTGATTCAATGGGCGGGAGGCTTCCCCGCTTTGGCGGGAGATGTGAATCCTCGCGCGCGCGCCGATATTTACCGGTCATGATCTTTTTTTCCCCCCGTTTGGTTTTGCACGGAGATGCTCATATATTCAATTATTTTCAAACAGACGGCTATAAGTTTGTTTTCTTACCAGCCTATAACTTGGGGTACGCCCACGAAATAAGTGTTGCACTTTCTATCGAATTAATTTAAAGTTAATAAAAAGAATCAGTTTTTTGTGTGAATAATGTAACGACCTATTCTCGAGAGTATTGGGAGGAATATAGGTGTGGCTACAGTTAACTTGGGGTCGATGGAAAATCGTTTGTCCTGGCAGGAAGTAAAAAGGGACAATGAAACTAAAGATATAAAGGTTTTTCTAAAATTTGTTCCACTTGCAGCAGTTGCGGTTGCTATTCTTATTTTGGCCGGTGCAAGTAATTTCAGGCTGTTTCACATGCTTTCCGAGCTTTTTGCCGTTTTTATAGCCTTTTTTACATTTCTCACGGCCTTGTTAATGTTCAAGATTACCCGCAATAATTTCATAATGTACCTGGGATGCGGCTATCTTTGGGTGGGAATGCTGGATTTAGCGCACGCTTTCTTCTTTAAGGATATGGGAATCATTTCCGGCAGTGGCACAAATGTTTCCGCACAGCTTTGGATTTCGGCCAGATATCTTGAGGCATTTTTATTATTGACCTCTTTCTATTTCCTTAAGAGAAAAGTTAATACACGGCTTGTTTTTGCAGGGTTTGGCTTATTTTCAATAATATTTTATTCATTAATTGCCGCCGGGATATTTCCGGACTGCTTTGTTGAGGGTAGTGGGCTAACTGCCTTTAAAAAAACGAGCGAATACGTAGTCATCGGAATTCTTTTCATTACTTTAATTAGGCAGACATACATAAAACATCTTTTGGAGGAAAATGTTTATAATAATATCTTCCTGGCTATAGCGATAACTATAATTTCCGAGACTTTGTTTACCTTATATTCCAGTAATTCCGATGGATTTGCAATCGCCGGTCATATTACAAAGATATTTTCTTTTTTATTTATTTTCCTTGCGGTAATTCCCGGCGTGCTTAGGGAATCGCACGAAAAGTATCTAAACCTTTTTGAATACGCCCACAATTCGATATTCTTCATAGATCCCAATTCATGGAAATTCATCGAAGTAAACAGGAATGCAGCTTTGCGGCTTAACTATACAAAGAGTGAAATGCTTGAGCTTACCTTTAACGATATATCCTCCCCGGCCTCTAACATTGACGTTTCAAGTATCGTAAAAAAAGTTAACTTGGGACAAAGCCTAACCTTTGAACACGTCCATAGGAAGAAAGACGGAAATGACATACCGGTGGAAATAAGGTTTTCGATGGTAATGCATGGGGGGAAGAAAATTGTAATGTTCATAGTCCGTGATATATCCAAGCGCAAGGAGGCGGAAAGGAAAGCCCGGATAAAACAACAACAGCTTGTCCTTGCAGACAGGATGAAATCGCTGGGCATCCTTACGGGAAGCGTGGCCCATGAAATAAGCAATCCAAACGGGTTCATAATGGCAAACGCTCCCATTTTAATGAAAATGTGGGATGGCGCCCTGCCGATTCTCGATAAGTATGAGGAAAAAAATGGTGATTTTGCGTTAGGAGGAATACCTTATCAGATCGCGCGCGAAAGGGTACGGAAACATACCAAGGGGATATTAAAAGGGGCAAATCGCATAAACGACCTGGTTGAAAAACTTAACAGGTTTATAAGGAAAGAATCATCCGAAAAAAAACCTATAGATATTAATGGAGCTATACAATCGGCCCTGGACTTTACGGAAATAATAGTTAAAAAATCCGCTTGCATTATAGACGTGAATTACAAAAGTAATTTGCCTGAAGTGATGGTTAACATGCATGAGATCGAACAAGTTATTATAAACATGATCACGAATTCCTGCCACGCCTTATATGGAAAAGAAAATGGAAACGAAGTGACATTGTTCCTATCCAGCGGCGTTGATGAAGAGTCGGGTTATATAACAGTTACGGTTGTTGATAACGGGTGCGGAATACCGGAGAAGCATTTACATAAAATATTCGATCCTTTTTTCACGACAAAGCAGTCTATTGGGGGCACCGGCCTCGGGCTTTCCATATCCCAAAGCATTGTAAAGGATCATAAGGGAGTCATGGAATTCCGCTCCGAAGAAGGTAAAGGCACAACGGCAATCCTTAAGCTGCCGCCGCGTTATGGGGAGCAATAAATATGAAACAAGACTTATATCCAGAGCGTCCGATCCTTATCATAGACGATGAGAAAGACTTGCTTGATTCTATCTGTACGAGCCTGAACTTAGAAGGATTCACGAATATAGTAACGTGCTACGATCCGAACCGGGCGCTGGGAATTATGGGCAAAAGGGAATTTGAACTGGTGATACTTGACATTATCATGCCAAAACTTAGCGGCGACATGTTACTTCCTGTGATAATTGACGAATTTCCAGATACCCCCGTCATTATTATTACGGCGTTAAGAGACGTTGAGACCGCCATAGAATGCATGAAGCAAAAGGCCTACGATTATATGATAAAGCCCGTGGAGCTGAACAGGCTGATAGCCGTCGTTAAAAGGGCCATACATAACAAGGAGCTGGAACGTGAAAATATTTCCCTGAAGAAACGTTTTTTTTCCGGGGTTATTGAAAATCCCAAGGCTTTCGAAGAGTTCATTAGCGTAAGTTACAAAATGCGGTCAATATTCTATTACGTGGAGGCGATAGCAAAAACTCACCGGCCGATGCTTATTACCGGCGAAACGGGCGTCGGAAAAGAAGTGCTGGCTAACGTAATACACAAGGTGAGCGGCAGAAAAGGCGAGTTTGTTCCGGTTAATATAGGCGGTCTTGATGATCACATGTTTTCCGACACGCTTTTTGGACATGAAACAGGCGCTTTTACCGGGGCGGAAAGGTATCGAAAGGGGCTTATCGAACGCGCATCCGATGGAACGCTTTTCCTTGATGAAATCGGAGACCTAAACGAGACTTCACAGCTAAAACTTTTACGTTTATTGCAAAACAGGGAATATTACCAACTTGGATCCGATGTGCAAAAACTGACGAATACCCGCATAGTTATGGCCACCCATAACGACCTGCAGGAACTTGTAAAAACCGGGAAATTCAGAAAAGATTTATATTTCCGGCTGACTTCACATCAAGTTGAAATTCCCCCGCTGCGCGTCAGAATAGAAGACCTGCCGATACTTTTAGACTATTTTCTGGAAGAAGCGGCAAAATCGCTCAAAAAAAATAAGCCCACACCGCCGGAGGAACTTCTCACCCTCCTTTCCACGTACTATTTTCCGGGAAACGTCAGGGAATTGCAGAGTATGGTGTATGACGCTCTTAGCCTGCATATAAAAGGAAAGTTGTCGATGGACGCTTTTAAGAAGGCAATTCGAAAAGGAAGAATGCTTACGGATAATTCAACAAAAAAGGACATTTTTTCGCGGGACCTTATGGGTGCAAACGAGACTACTTTAATTGTGGGAGAGCGCTTCCCGACCATTAAAGAAGTTGAAAAAATACTGATAAAAAAAGCCATGAACCGCGCAAACGGGAATCAATCGATTGCCTCGCGTCTTTTGGGCCTTTCGCGGCCCACTCTGCTGAACCGCTTAAAGAAAGATACTCGATCAGCGCCTTAACCGATATCCGGCATTTATAAAGACGCCTCTTTTTAAAACATAAGTATTAAAACCTAGGTATTAACGTATATATATATGAAATGATTCAGGTTAATAACGCTGTAAAATTATAGGAATTAGTAAAAAAGTCGAAAAGTAGAAAGACATATATATTCAAGGTCATGTCTGGTTTTGTGATTTTTGCCACACAATTCCTTTACACTCTATTTTTCTATTACAGTAATCAAAAAAGACTAAGTGATTCTATTTTAAGCTGTTTCAAATTATCCGGATAGCGGCATCTTCCTTGCACTTATAAAGATGGAGAGGATGAGGAAGCAGTATGAGGATCTTTTCTGCTTTCTTGCTGATTAGAATACAGGCCGGCCTAAATGTAGGGGCGACAGGCATTTTAAGAAATATATTTAAGGGTAAGGATGAGATGGCACCATGGAAGATTCAATAAATTCAAATATTATCAAGGAGAGAATAAGTTTGCTTGTTATTGATAACGACGAACTCATGCTTGAACTCTTCAAGGAAAGTCTGACCGACGTCGGATATGTGGTTATGGCCACAACCGAAGCTGAAGAGGGACTAAGGCTTGCAAAAGAGTCTTCGCCCGACGTAATTCTTCTAGACATAATGATGCCAAAAATGGACGGTTACGAAGTGTGCAGGCGTTTGCGAAATGGGAATATCGACTACAAAGGCAGAATTATCTTTGTATCTGCAAAAGCCCTGCCTGAAGATAAGGTAAAAGGCTTGGAGTACGGCGCCGATGATTACATAACAAAGCCGTTCAGAACCGCCGAGCTTTCGGCCAGGATAAGGACGCAATACAGAATTAAAAAGGCCGAGGAGTACCGCGATAAGCTATATGCGGATACTAAGGAAGGTCTGGAGCTTGGCGCGGCATTGCAAGGGCGTTTCCTCACTAAAGAAAATGAAACCAAGCAGACAATAGAAAGCTTGGGTTATGAAATATCAATATTCAACAGACCTACCGAGACGATTTCGGGCGATTTTTTCTTATTAAAATCTATATCAGATGATTCTGTGGGCCTCTTTTTAGCCGATGTCAGCGGACATGGAATGGCATCTGCAATGATTTCAATGAAAATCATTAGTGTAATAGAAAATATTCGCTCGCCGATAAGATATCCAAGCGAATTCCTGGCAATGATAAATTCCGACATACAGCCGCATATGCCTCCAAACAACTTTATTGCCGGAACATATCTTATTTTCAACAAAGAGGGCATTGTGATTTCAAACGCGGCGCAGCCGTATCCCTTGCTGGTAAATAAAGACGGCGTTCAGGCGATTAAATTGAATAATCCCCCACTAGGCCAGAATGCAAGAGTGTTTTTCCAGGACGTTGTCGCCAAGATGGAAAAGGGCGACAAAATGATTCTTTATACGGATGGACTTATTGAGGAAATAGACAAAAATGGCGAGCCTTACGGCGAAATAAGACTCGTTGACTGCATTAAGAGGCATTTAAAAAGTAACTGCGAGGAACTAAAGATAAATATTATTTCCGGTGTGACGGCCTATTCGGACAAGTGCAGCTTCAGTGACGATGTAACCCTCATTGTTCTTCAAAAGAGGTAGAGATGGAAATTACGGCATCAGATAGGGAGGAATATCTATCCGGATTCCTTGCCGAGGGGACAGACTGGGCCGAAAAGTTTATAGAATTTGCAGTTGAGGTAAAAGGTACGTCCTCGCTTCAAACACTTGTCAATGAGATATTCAGGGGAGTGCATAACGTTAAGGGGAATGCGGGCTTCCTTGGCGATGTAGACGAACGGTTTGAACGCCTTTTGAAGTATTGCCACGCTTTCGAAACATATTTGGACCATATAAGAAAAGGTGAAGTGGAAGATACTCCACAGTTACGAAACCTTGTTGCGGAGGGCCTTAACGCCCTGCGTGGCGATATTGAGGCGCTGACCAGGAACGAGAATATCGAATCTCATGATAATCTTCTTGACAAATTTAAAGATGCGTCAAACCCGATTGTTTCAGTAAAAACATACGACCATATGATAATTCTCCGGCTGAACAGAAATCTTTATGCAATGGAGGACGTTGAATACTTAACGAAGCTCGCGTGGGAGCATGCCCACAGGGTTGGCCCTGACGCGGTAATGGTTTTCGACCTTGCGGGGCAATATCGTCTTTGCTCCGCGGCAATCGGGATGATAATTGGAATTGCGAGCAGCGTATATGAAATATATGTTCTTCAACCGCCGCGCTTCATGGAGTTGGTCTTTAAAAGATTCCGTCATTCAGAAATGGGAATTCAGATCGCAAAAACGCTTGAAGAATGCAAAGTGAGATAAATGAAAATGGAAAAGATTAAGACTGAAAGCCGCGATATCGAAGAGTACGTGAAAGAATTCAAGGAAAGGATATTTTACGACTTTTACAAAGAAGAAATAAAACGCGATATGGCGGAGTACATACTTTATGAAATGCTCAATAACGCTTACGAGCATGGCAATAAAAAAATAGAAGAAAAGGAAATAACGGTTGAGTGGGATATTGATGGAGAAATAATGACCCTTTCGGTTATGGACGAAGGCGACGGCTTTATTCCAAGAATACCAGATTCGCCCCCGCCGATTTGGCAGCCAAGAGGCAGGGGATTATGGTCGATAAGGGAAGACGCGCAAACGCTCTCATTTAATAAAAAAGCAAACAAGATAACAGTAACACTAGCACAAAATGGAGGCAACGATGGACACGCATAACACAAATAACATACGTACTTTTAACGGGCAGGTGGTTATCATTAAGCCCGATAGGGATGCAAGCATGTCCGAACTGACAAATACGGTTATAGAGTTTACAACGGACAATATCTCTAATGTAATTTACAAAATAGGACTAAAAAGCATCCTTCTTGTCGACATGTCGGCATTTTCCGTAGCCAGCTCGACATTTTTCGGTACTTTGGGTGCAACCATCCAAATCCCTCATATTGTAACAGTTGGATTATGCGGCATGAGAGGCATGGTATACAAAACCGCGGAACGGTTTGGCATCGTCGACGGTAGCCTGGGGGTTAACGGAAATTCGGAAGAAATTGTCAATAACGCTCAAAAGCTCAAAGTATACGACAACCTTGAAAAAGCATTGGAAAGCCTTGTTGAAGTATTGGAAGTGCAACAAAGCGTTGGAGGGCGTGTATGAAAAGCAAACGTGTAATTGAAAGAAAGAATAATGGCTGAAACAATCTTGGTGGTCGACGATGACAAATCCATACGCAAAATGCTTTTCATGAGACTTAATAAGCTTGATTACAATATGATTCTAGCTGAAAGCGGGAAGAAGTCTCTGGAAATCTTGGGATCTGAAGTTGTTGATTTGATACTTCTTGACCAGATAATGCCCGGCATGGACGGCATTGCCACGTTTGAAGAAATCAAGAAAATAATATCAATGCCTCCTCCGGTAATTATGGCTACTGCACACGGTTCTTTGGACCTTGTAATTACTTTTATGAAAGCGGGAGGCAGCGATTTTGTTCAAAAGCCCGTGGATATCGACATACTTCACTTGAAAGTGCAAAAAGCGATTAAAGGGGAGCGTATTAAAAGGGAACTGTACAATGCAAATATTGCGAAACGTGTGGCCGAGGAGGCCAACGAGACAAAGGATATCTTTATCGAATCGGTAAATCATGAACTGAGAACGCCGTTGACGTATATCATCGGATTTTCCCGGAACATGATTAACGAAACCTCACTAAATGATAAGTGCAGGGATAATGCCAAAAAGATTGAAATGGCCGGGGAAACGCTTCTTGAAATTGCAGATAACATTTCGTACGTCTTGCCCATTCTTGCGGGTGGTTCGAACCTTCAATTTGAAATGGTAACTTTAATTGATTTGGTTCCCGTTTTAAGAGATAAGGTGGGAAGCAAGGCCGAATCTAAAGGCCTGGAGTTGACCTTTACAATTCCAGAGACGATCCCGCCGGTATGTGCGGACAGAAAGCTGTTTACTAAAGTAATAACCGAGCTTATCGATAATGCCATTAAGTTCACGGAAAAAGGTTCGGTGGCGATATTAGCATCTGTAGCAGGTGAAATTATAACCGTTGTCGTTAGGGATACAGGCATGGGCATACCTGAAATGTATGTAGGTAAAATCTATGATCGTTTCTACAAGGTTGATACAAGCGGAAAAAAGAACGGGGCCGGGCTTGGCCTTTTCGTATGCTCAAAGCTTGTCGAGATAATGGGCGGTGATATTACCGTCGAAAGCAATATTGGCCAGGGAAGCGCATTTTCAATTTCGTTCCCACGATGGAGAAAGTGAAAATTGGGTAAACAATCGCTTAAATACATAAACCGTACTTTTAGAACAACTCTAAATTGTTATCAAGCTGTTTTTCAGGCGAAAACGGAAAAAGAGCTGTTAAATAGCATATGCAGGATAATTACGCGGGACGGGGGATACGATCTGGCATGGGTGGGGTATGTAGATATTAAAAATGACAATACTAATGTGATTCCAGTTGCGAGCGACATAACGAAAGGCGGGTGCTCCGTCATATTGAATATGGCACCCAATGGGCTTGAAGTTAATGAGAATTGTGTATATTCCTCCGTGGCAAATATGCGGGATGTTATTGGTAAAGAAATATGTGGAATAGTCGGATGCGGCAATAAAAACAGCGGCGGTTGCTGCAATCTTCTGGCGCTTCCGTTAATGCATGGAAATGAGGTCTTGGGTGTCCTGGCGATACAGGCAAAGGATTCGAAAGCTTTCAACAAAGAGGAAGTAAATCTTCTTAGGGAGCTGTCGTCAAAATTAACTTATGGTATTGCAGCCCTGAGAGCAAAAGAACAAAAGGATTTAACCGAAAAAGCACTGTTGGAAAGAAATAACGAGCTGATTGAGGCGAAAAATGAGGCAAGGCTTCACATAGAATTTCTTGCGACTATAAGCCATGAGCTGAGGAATCCCCTGAATACAATTATGGGATTTTCAGAACTCGGACCGTTTAAAATCAGAAACGGCGAACTTGAAAAGGCGGAAAGGTTTATGGAAATGATAAAACTTTCAGCGGAACATCTTCGAAGCCTGATAGACGACTTGGTGGACTATTCCCGTATTGAAGCCGGAGAGGTGATGTTAAGGCGTGAGACTATAAACGTGCATTCCCTTCAAGAGGAATTAATGCCGCAGTTTAATTACCAAGCCGCGAAAAAGGGCGTTGATTTATCCATGAATATACCGTCCGGCATTCCAGACATATTTGCCGACAGGACGAGGATGATACAGGTGTTTTATAACCTATTTACGAATGCCTTAAAGTTTACGCCTCCGGGCGGAAGAATCATGATAGAGACATTTATGGAAAACGATATTGTTTTTAAATTTGAGGATAACGGCATTGGCATATCGCAAAAAGATCAAAAGGTAATTTTTGAACGCTTTGGTAGGGCAGGTAGAGAAAAACACGAACAGCGCGGCATGGGCCTGGGTTTGACAATAACAAAGAAGCTGGTCGAATTGCATGGCGGCGCGATCTGGCTGGAAAGCGACGAAGGAAAGGGCGCAACATTCTTCTTCTCTCTACCAACTGAGAATAGACTCGCCCGAAAACATGCCAATTTAAAATTAATCGATACGCATTAAACCGGACGGTTATTAATATGAGTAAAGTAAATGTGCTTTCAAAAAAAAGGAAAGTGCTCGTAATTGACGATAACGAACAAAATCTGGAATTAACGTCTGAAATCCTCTCTAATGCCGGGTACGAAACATTGAGCGCGTCTAGCGGAATTGAAGGATTTAACGTCCTGCAAAAATACCGCCCAGACGCCATTCTACTTGACATAATGATGCCTGGAATGGACGGGTATGAGTTTTGTGAAGAATTGGGGAATAGAAATATATATAACATCAAGATAATATTTCTTAGCGCCAAGGCCGGTTTGGATGACAAGGTAAAGGGCCTTAATAAGCTCGGCGTGCATGACTATATAACAAAACCTTTTAACGCTTCCGAACTCGTTGCCCGCATGGATATTCTTTTCCGATCCAAAGGCATAAGGCGTGAAAGGGAATCTATTATGCACATTATTAACGATGACCTGAAATACGGCGCGTCAATTCAAAAACGTATCCTTGTGCGTGAACCTGAAATGCAAAGCGCCTTCATGAAGTCGGGCTATAATCTGGAAACATACACTAGAAATACAGACAATCTTCAATCAGTTTATTATTGTCACAAAGAAATCAATCAACAATCGAACGGCGTTATGCTTGCAAGCGTGCTTGGCAACGGAATTCCAGCCGCTCTTTTGACAATGCGGATTTCAAGCATTATAGATTATGTTGACTCGCCAAAACATCACCCAAGTGAATTTATGGATACTCTAAATGAACACATCTTGGGAATCTTTTCAGGAGAAACGCCGGTTGCCGCCATTTATATTATCTTCAGTAAGGGAAGAATGATAATTTCAAATGCAGGTCAACCAAAGCCCATTTTAATACAGGGCGCCAAAACGGGATTTGTTGATATCTGCGATCCTTGTATTGAGGTAGCACAGACCCGCGAGTTCAATGAAAAAGAAATACGATTGGAGGTAGGGGACAAGGTTATCGTTTACAGTAAAGGGCTGATAAATTCAACCAATTCCGATGATGATGAAGATAATCAGATTAAGTTGATTAACACTGTAAAGAGAAATAGCTATAAGCCGTCCAACGGTATAAAAAACGCAATAATTGAAGAATATATATCAAAAGAAGGACAAAACAAGTTACAAGATAATATAGTTTTATTAATTATCGAGTGTCATAATGTCTGAACGTAGCTCACCGCAGTCAGATAAAAAATAACGGCGCCTGCAGAGGTTTCGTACCATTCTTTTTCAAACGTTTCAGTTTAAGTATACGGGATAATAACGGGCGGTCGCTCTGGAGCATTATCATATGCGTTATCATAACCATATGAGCAAAGATAAAAGTGCGCCGGATATTTCCGGCATTCCTCCAAAACCCGGCTGCTATCTTATGAAAAGCGGCGAAGGGCGCGTGCTATACATCGGGAAGGCCGTTAACCTGCGCTCCAGGGTCCGTTCGTATTTCCGGGCATCCGCAAGACATACGTCCCGCATTGCCCTGATGGTTTCGATGGTAAGAAAGGTGGACTTCATCGTAACGCAAAACGAGGTGGAGGCGCTTATTCTCGAAAACAATCTTATTAAAAAGAAAAAGCCCCGCTTTAACGTCATGCTCCGCGACGACAAGACCTACCCGTACCTAAAGCTGACGACCTACGAAAAATTCCCGCGCCTTCTTGTCGTGCGCAAAGTAGTGAAGGACGGCGCCGCCTATTTCGGGCCGTACGTTTCGGCAAAGTCCGTCCGTTATACGAAACATCTCATACACAGGATTTTTCCGATAAGGTCCAGCAAAGATAATCTCGACAACGCTGCTACACGCAGGCCGTGTCTTAATTACCAGATGAAGCGGTGCCTCGGGCCGTGCTCAGGCAAGGTAAGCGAAGCAGAGTACTCGCGGATGGTGGATGGCGTTGTGCAGTTCCTGCGCGGCAAAGATACGGAAGTCCTCGACGGGCTGGAGCGGCAGATGAAAGCGGCGGCCAAAAACGAAGATTTCGAAAAAGCCGCGATTTGCCGCGACCGGATTCATGCAATAAACGACATTCGCGAAAAACAGAAAATCGATTCCACGCGCCACACCGACGAGGACTATATTGCCGCGATATGCGAAGGCGGAGTGGGGATAGTGCGCATAATGATGGTGCGGAACGGAAAGCTAAGCGGCGACCAGAATTTTGAATTCAAAAAGGCCGACGATGCCGCCGAACTTGTCGGCGCTTTCATACAGCAGTTTTACAACTCCGCATTCGCCGTTCCTTCCCAAGTGGTAGTCAACGTGCCGCCGGTTGACAAGGGGGTTATCGAAAAGTGGCTTGCGGAACTTAAAGGACGGAAAGCGGAAATCATCGTACCGGCGCGCGGAAGGAAAAGGCAGCTGTTAAACATGGTTATTGAAAACGCGGGATTCAACCTCGTTAATTTCGCGTCGGGAGAGGAATCGCGCAAGGAAGCTCTCGGTGAAATAAAAAAACTTTTTGCGCTAAAGAAATGGCCTGCGGTGATAGAGGCAATAGATATATCTAATATTTCCGGCGTCGCGGCCGTCGGTTCGCTGGTTACGTATTTTAATGGCGCGCCGAGCAAGAAGGATTACAGGAGGTACCGGGTGGTCGTGAAAGGTCCCGACGACTACGCGATGATAACCGAAGTCGTCTCACGGCGATTTAAGCGGTTAAGCGATGAAGGCGGGTCTTTTCCCGATCTTTTACTGATAGACGGAGGCGCGGGACAGGTTTCCGCCGCGGCGAAAGCCGTTGAACCCTACGCTTCGTCACAGGCGGTTGCGGGCATAGCAAAAGGGGAAGAAAGGGACGACTCGGCAACGGACAGGTTTTTCATTGCTGGTAAAAAAGGGCCGGTGGATTTTCCGTCTTCAAGCGCCGGACGTTTCATGCTTCAGCGGGTGCGCGATGAGGCGCACAGGTTCGCCATCCAGTACCACAGGAAGACGAGGGAGAAAAACGCCTTCAAAAGCGGAGTCGAAGACGTGAAAGGCTTCGGCCCGAAACGCAAGAAAAAGCTCGTTAAGGCTTTCGGAAGCCTCAAGAACGCGAAAAACGCCTCGGTGGAAGAGATACGCAAAGCGCTATCGGTAAACGAAAAGCTGGCAACGGAAATTCACCAAAAGCTGTAGGGGCGGCCAAGAGGATGTACGCGAACGGTTTTGAATATATAATATTCCTGATATGGAAACGGGAATGCGGGACAAATGGAAGCAACTGCTTAAGACGGCAGAATTTTTCCAAAACTTCAGCGATGAAGAGCTAGACGAGCTTGTGCAGTTTTGCGAAGTTAAGAAATACGCTTCGCAGGAATACATTGTCAAGGAGGGTTCCGAGGATTCTTCCTTCTTTATCATCCTTCGCGGAAAAGCGAACATCATCAAGAGCAACCCCATTACCGGCAAACAAAAGATATCCGCCCTTACGGCCGGCAGGTGTTTTGGCGAGATGGCCATACTCCTAAACGAACCGAGAAGCGCAAGCATTATGGCGATTGGCGAGGTTTACGCATTCAAGATAAACGGCGAGCAGATATCCAAACTTAAGGTAGAAGCGCGGGAAAAGCTCTACCATCAGTTTGCGGTGCACCTCGCCTTACAGCTCAAGGACGCAAGCCAGCAGATGACCGAAAGGTAATCCCATGGTAGGTGCATGCGTCCCTTCGACTGCGCTCAGGACAGGCCCGCCTGCGGCAAGGCTCTGGTGTCTTTTGAAATCATCCAAAACTCCTCAAAAATACGCTGTCGGGCGTGTTAAAATCGCTAATGCAGTCTTTTTGCGTAAATCGTAAATACCGCCGTGGTTACGGGAATGCGATACCAGCATCCGGGAAGCGGCAGGGGGGAATGATAGCTTTGGGTTGTTTGGCTTAAAGAAATGTATAGGGCAATGTTGGTATATTCACGCTCTTTTGTGCTCATCATCCTCTTTTTTTATGGCGGTTTTGGTTTTAGCTTTCTTAACACGGCATGGCCGGCGGATTGGGTAAAGACATTCGGAACCACTCACGATGATTTCGGAAAATCTCTGGCCGTTGACGCGGATGGGAATACCTTTATTGCCGGGTATTCGGAAAACAGCGCGATAGAAAGCAAGGGGCCGGCTTCAATAAATATTTTTGTAACCAAGTATGATCCGTCGGGCGCAAAGGTCTGGCAAAAAAATATGGGTACGGACGGCGACGATTACGCCCTTGGCATAAGCCTCGATAAAGCTGGAAACATTTATGTGACAGGGTATACATTCGGCGGGTTCCAGGGCGGCAATAAAGGAAACGGAGACGCGTTTGTCGTAAAACTTGACGGATCGGGAAACGAAAAGTGGATAAGGCAGTTCGGCACAAGCGCCGGAGACGCTGGTATGGCAGTAGCTGTTGATGCGCAAGGCGCAGTTTACGTTACGGGGTATACTGCGGGTAATCTCGGAAAGAATATCAGTTATAAAACACAATACGACTGGGACGCGTTCCTTGTAAAGTTTAGCGCTCAAGGTATGTGGGAATGGACGAAAATACTCGGCGTCCCCGGCGCTTACGACTATTCATACGGCGTAACGACCGATTCCGATGGAAACATCATCATCACGGGCAAAACGGCGGGCGATCTCGGCGGTGAAAAAAACAAGGGCAAGAGCGATATTTTTGCGGCGAAATTCGATTCAAATGGAAATGAGAGATGGGTCAAAGTTTTTGGAACAAAGGGAGAAGATATAGGTTACGGGATAGACGCGGACGGGCAGGGAAACATATACGTTGTCGGTACCGTTTCAGGCAGTCTTAAAGGAAATATAAGCGCCGGTTCTTCGGATATCTTCCTTGCAAAGATTTCACCAGGCGGAGACAGCCTGTGGTTCCGGCAGATCGGCTCCAAAGGCGCGGACAACGGATGGGGCGTTACGGCCGATTCCAACGGTAATGCGTTCGTAACCGGCATTTCCAAAGGCGATATCGACGGGTACGCGAACAAGGCGCTCTCGGACGCCTATATAGCGAAATACAATCCCGATGGCATAAGGCTCTGGAGCGAACTGCTGGGAATGCCGCCTTCAAATAACATAAACGGAATTGGGGTCGACGCAAAAGGCAAGGCTTATGTTTCGGGATACGTTAAGGGAAACGTTGGAGGCGGGGAAGGCACGGCGGGATACGACGTGGCGGTGATAAAGGTGGAGGGCGACCGCACTTCTCCGCTGACATCCGCATCGCCCGGCGGCGGACTCTATAACGAAATACTGGACATTAAACTGGAGTGCAATGATGCAACGGGCACCGGTTGCGCCAGGATTTACTACACTACCGACGGAACGGAACCCGGCGAATCCTCCTCCGTTTACGGCGCAGAAATTACGTTTCCGGCAAGCGGAACTGTGAAATACTTTTCCGTGGATAATTCCGGCAACGCTGGCGAAATAATGACAGACAAATATACAATAGACCTTCTGTCACCCAGAAAAACCTCCATAGTAATAGACGGTGATGTGGAACAGACGATAAGCAGGGATGTAAACGTTGCCATTTCCGCAAAGGACAACAGGGGAGTGGTGGGATATTACCTTTCCGAAACCGTTGAACGCCCGTCGAGGCAGGAATTCCTTTCGGTTAAATCCGTGGAAAGCTTTTCCGTCAAAGTTTCTTTTACGTTAAGCGAAGAGTACGGCGAAAAGAAAATCTATGCATGGTATTTGGATAAGGCCGGCAACATCAGCATGGCGGTTCAGGATTCCATAGATTTTATTCCCGATAAATGGGTAAGGCTGCTGAGCGGCAAAAGAGGCGAAGCAGGAAAGGGAATAGCCGTGGATTCGGAAGGGAATGCCTACATAACGGGGGCGACTTCAAGCAACCTTTCCGGAAGTGTAAACAACGGTAGTTCAGACGCGTTTATTGCCAAATACGACAAATACGGCAGAAAAAAATGGGTGGAAATGATAGGTACCGAAAGCTACGACCTTGGAATAGACATCGCCGTGGATTCGGGCGGGGCGGTTTATGCCGTCGGAAGTACAGGCGGAGGGCTGGAAGGCAGGACCAACTTCGGATATCTGGACGCCTTCATCGTAAAATACGACGCGGACGGCTCGAGGCGATGGGTAAGAACTCTGGGCGCCTCGGGTAACGAATGGTGCAGGGGTGTTGCCGTGGATAACCAGGGATATATCTACGTTGTAGGCGATACCGAAGGAAGTATGGAAGGCCAGAAAAATTTGGGGAGTTCCGATGTTTTTGTGGCGAAATATGATTCCGACGGTAACAGGCTGTGGATAAGGCTATTTGGCACGCATGCCTCGGATATCGGTAATGGAGTGGCCGTCGACGCCTCCGGCGGCGTTTACGTAGTGGCGAGTACAAACGGTAAAACCAAAAGCGGCGCTCGAACGCATGTGCTGGTGGCTAAATTCGACGGCGATGGCACATTGATCTGGGAGAAAGCGTTCGGTACACGGGGAGACAATTACGGAATGGGCATCGCGGCGGATGTTTCCGGTAGTGTGTATGTCGTCGGCAGCACTATGGGGAGCATGGGTAAAAACAAAAACGCGGGGGAAATGGACGCCTTTCTGGTAAAGTTCGATGCAAACGGAAAAAGGCTTTGGACCAGGCTCCTTGGAACGAAAAGGAACGACTACGGACTCGGCGCGGCGGTAGATAACAGCGGAGATATATACGTCACCGGCGGCACGGAAGGAAAAATGGGCGATTACGAAGGAACGGGCAGCCTGGACGTATTTACGGCGAAGTACGATGCCAACGGAAATAGAATATGGGTTAAGCAGACCGGTTCCGATAAGTATGACTTCGGATATGCGATTGACGTTAACAAGGCAGGTACGGCCTACGTTACCGGTTATTCTAAAGGCGACATGGAGGAGAATAAAAATTCCGGCGGCAGCGATGTGCTGATCTGGAAAATGTAATCCAACCAAGACGATGCGCTACTTTATAGTCATGGACAATTACGGACTGATGTCCGTTCTGCCTTCCATGGTGCAGGGACGCGCCGAAGTTATATTTTTCATGGTTGAAAACGGCGAAGCGCAAAGGCTGAGCCATTCGCATGGATCCAACCATGCCATTTACGATTTTTCCGCTATATCGCGTTTCAAAATCTCCGGGCAGGATAGGGTTTTGATGCATGTACACTCGCTCGATAAGAGGATAATGGCTATGAAGCGAATACGTTTCTTGTCGTCCACGGCACGCATAATGTTAATAGATTGTCCGGCCGACCAGCCGTTTGATGCGGATTACAAAAAAAACCTCGGTACGAGTGTAGGCATACTTCCATTGCAGTCCGTACTGAAAACGAGGTCGGACGAAAAATGGCACCAGATCGGCCTTAAAAAGAAGGTGGAACGGATGAAAGAAGCGGTCAACCCCAAAAAGCCGCTATGGATTCTTACGCAGGACGATCCCGATCCAGACGCCCTGGCCAGCGCGCTTGCCCTGCAGGCGCTTCTCGGACGAAACGACAGAAATGCGCCGATAGTAACGCTTAAAAGCGTTTCGAGGAATGAAAACATCAGCATGATAAACATCCTCAGTATAAACGTGAGAACGGTGAAACCCGCGGCCCTGAAACGCGCACCTCAGCTGGCAATGGTCGACGTGCAGCCGTCTTATTTCCGGTTTCCGTTGCATAACCTGAAGATAGTAGTGGATCATCATCCGGTAACAGCGGACTATAAGGTTCAATACAAGGACCTGCAGGTAACATACGGCGCAACCGCGACAATATTTACCGAATATCTCCTGGCAAGCGAGCAGAAGATAGACCAGCGTCTGGCAACTTCCCTTTATTACGCCATAAAAACCGATACGCTGCTACTGGGGCGCGAAGTATCCAAGGCAGACTTCAATGCATTTGCATTTCTCTGGCCTAAAACAAACCATCAACAGGTTTCCCAGATGGAACGGCCGCGGCTGCAGCATAAAGAGATTAGTGTTTTCGTAAAAGCTCTCAAGGAATATACCGTCAAATCCGGTTGTATTTTTGTGGGCCTTGGCGTCGTTCCAAAGGACGATATTGTGCCGCGCATGGCAGATTTCATTTTGCAGATCGGGGACGCCGAGTTTGCCCTTGTCTGGGGAAAGTTGGACGGCGAAACCACATTTTCAGCCAGATCGCTTACGCCCCTGATACACGCCGGCGAAGTCATGCATGATTCGTTCGGCCATCTTGGCGGTGCGGGCGGCCACAAAAGCATGGCGAGAGCCACGATGCAAACGGCCGACCTTATGAAGGACTTTGGCGCGCGTTCGTTGGAAAAACTTGCGGGAAAGGTGCAACTGCGGATATTGCGGCTGGTTGCCGCGCAGAAAAAAGAAAGACAGCGCTAGCATCCGTTATATGTTGTCCTTATAAGTTCTAAGGGAAGGTGTTATGGATAAATTCAAAGATACAACCGCGATAGTTACCGGCGGAGGTTCGGGCATAGGCAGGGCTCTTTGCCGAGAGCTGGGCAAAAGGGGGGCGGTAGTTATTGCCGCAGATGTAAATCTTAAAGGCGCAAAGGAAACGGCGGCTTCCATACCGAAGGCAAAGGCGGCAAGCCTTGACGTTACGAAACCGGAAGACGTTAAAAAACTTATTCACGATGCGGCCAATGAACACGGGAAACTCGATTACATATTCAACAACGCCGGCATCGTGGTTATTGGCGAAGCGCGCGACCTGGACGACGAACACTGGCGGCGCCATATAGACGTTAACCTGATGGGAGTCGTTTACGGTACGACCACGGCGTACAAGCTGATGGTGAAACAGGGTTTCGGGCACATAATAAATATCGCTTCAATGGCCGGTCTTATGGGGACTCCCACATTAGCGCCGTATTCGCTGACAAAGCACGGCGTTGTGGGGCTTTCAACCGCATTAAGGGCGGAAGGGAAAGGTCTGAATGTGAAAGTAAGCGTTGTATGCCCCGGTTTAGTTCAAACGCCGATGGCTACGGGTATTAAGGCTTTAAATGCCGATACGGAAAAGTTCCTCGCACCTATTACGAACATTTTTATAAGCGCCGAAAAGACGGCGCGGCTAATACTTGACGGCGTGGCTAAAAACAAAGCCATTATCGTCTTTCCGTTTGCTGCCCGGCTGGCTTGGTGGCTTTACAGGTTACATCCTTCGCTGGCCGCGCCTTTTGCGCGCAAAATGATCAAGAGTTTTCGTTCGGTAAGGCTCGACGCGTAGGCGGGTTATCGAAAGAGAGCCGCCGGTTACGCCGCTTTTATGGCATCCACTACTTCGGCAAGCACCTCGTCCACGTTGTCGTACGAAACCTGGCACGTGCCCACCGCTTTATGCCCGCCGCCTCCGTGTTTGAGCATCAGCGAACCTACGTCCACCTTTGCCGTGCGGTTCAGTATGCTGTAGCCTACGGAGAAAGATACGAACTTTTTCCCCCTGCCGTCTATAAGCCTGATGGAGATATTTGTTTCGGGATACATTGCGTAAATCAGGTGCCGGTTTCCCGGAGGGATTTCGACCACGCCGCGAAGATCGGTAACGGCAATCGGTCCGTCAACCTTCGTGTGCTTTTGCAAAAGCTCCTGGTGCAGTTTGCTCTGCTCGAAATATCTGACCACCCTATCCTTAACATCGGGAAGTTCCAGTATTTTAGATATGCTTCCTTCCATCCTCAGATGGGCCACGAGGTCGGTCATAAGTTCCAGGTTGCTTATCCTGTCTCCACGGTGGTAGCCGAGCCCGGTGCGCGGATCGCAAAGGAAGGAAAGAAGCACCCATCCTTTGGGATTGAGTATTTCCTCCTTTGTGAACTGGGCGGCATCCGCCTTGTCCACGGCATCCATCAACTCGCCGAATCGCGAAAGCTTGTTCGGCCCGTCATAGTAATCGTAAACGACCCTTGCGGCGCTTGGGGCCGGTTTGCTGCTTCCCTCGAACTTCCCTTTAAGGCTAAGCCTTTCGTCTTCGCTCGAATGGTGGTCGAACCACAGTCCGCACCCTTCAACGAAAGGCACGTTTACCAAAACGTCGTTCGCATTAACCGGAATCTTGCCGTCCTGAAGGTCCTTGGGATGCGTGAAAAATATTTCGTCGATAACATCAAGTTCTTTTAAGAGCGCCGCCGAAACCAGTCCGTCGAAATCTGAACGTGTTACAAGTCTCATATGCCCCTCCAGAAATATGGAAAATCCTGTTGCCTGTATTGTCCTTTAGACTATAGTTTTAGATATATTTAAAGTCAATTACCCTTAAAACAATGAAAAATTCTATCATGGAACTTATAGTAGCCCGCATCTATAATCATTTATCGTTATGAACGTTTCCAAAGGAAAAACTGTAGCACAAATCGCCGTATTTCTGCCGTTAAGGCAGAGTTTTGCATACTCGTTTAACGAATCAGACCGTGAAAGGCTTAAACCAGGTGTACGGGTGGTAGCGCCTTTCAGAAACCGCGACGAGGTGGGGGTTTTTACGGGATTTTCGCACTCCGATATCAAGACGAAGAAGATAAAACACATTCTGGACGATGCTCCCATATTTCCGCCGCATCTTATCAAGGTAATCGATTGGTGCGCCAAATATTACATTGCAGGGGAGGGCGAACTTTTCAGAATGATCGGCCCAAGGGAATCGCTTAAAAGAAAAGTTACATATAGCAGGACGGATAAGTCGGCGGAAAAGATTTCTGGAACAAAAAAAGCGATATACGGCGCTCTGGAAAAACCCGTTGCGGCGGCTACGCTGGCAAAAAAGGCGGGCCTTACCGTGGGAGAACTGGAAAAGAAAATCCGTCAGCTTGTAAAGGACGGGTTGATTAAAAAAGAGGCGAGGTACTATTTTGCGGATTCCAGGCTCGACCCGCTCGACTGGGGAGAACTCTACGCCGCCGGTAAAAAAGATAAGGTAATTACGCCGGGGAAATATACAGGGGAACAAAACGCCGCCGTTTCGGGAATCTCAAGTGAAATCGATAAAGGGCTGGGTAAAACAACTCTTTTATATGGAGTTACAGGTTCCGGTAAAACGGAGGTTTATCTTGCGCTCTGCAAAAAGGCGCTTGATGGCCGTGGCGGTGGTGGGGCCATTGTGCTGGTTCCTGAAATCGCGCTTACCTTCCAACTGGTGAGGCGTTTTTTCAGCCGTTTCGGAAACGCGATAGCCGTTTTGCATTCGGGCCTCACTCCCGCGCAAAGGCGCGACGAATGGATGCGCATCCAAAGGGGAGATGCGCGGATAGTAATCGGCGCCCGCTCGGCCATCTTTGCGCCGATGAAGAATTTAAGGCTTATTGTGGTTGACGAGGAGAACGACTACTCCTACAAGCAAACTGAATCGCCGCATTATAACGCGCGCGACGTTGCGGTTGTAATGGGTAATATTTCGGGCGCGGCCGTTGTGCTGGGATCGGCCACGCCGTCGCTGGAAACTTTTCATAACGCACAATCGGGGAAATATTCCATATTCCGCCTTTCCAGACGCGTCGATAACCTGCCGATGCCTAAGGTGAAGCTGTTAACGGAAGATACGGAAGACATGCAAAAAAACCTTGGCAAAAAGATACTCCCCACGCAGGCAATGGAAAAGCTCCTTAAAGGGATAAACGCGGGTGAGCAGTCGCTGATTTTTATCAATCGGCGCGGCGCGGCCTCTTACCTGAAGTGCAGGGCCTGCGGCCATATTGCCGGTTGCCCGAACTGCGACGTAACGCTTACATTTCATTCAAATATCGGCCATCCAAATATCGGAAATAGAGGCGCGGGAAAACTCCTGTGCCATTACTGCGGTTATGCGCTTCCCGAACCAGCCAAATGCGAAGAATGCAAGATAGGCAATACATATAAATACAATGGCATAGGCACCCAAAAGGTAGAAAGCTTCTTAAGAGAAGTTTTTCCCAAGGCATCGGTGGGAAGGCTGGATCAGGACGCGGCTCCGACGCGCGAAAAGGCCTTTGCGATACTGGAAAAATTCGAGTCGGGCAAGACGGATATCCTCGTCGGAACACAGATGACGGCCAAGGGGCACGACTTCGAAAACCTGACATTTACGGTCATCGTTGGCGCGGACGACTACCTTAACTTTCCCGATTTCCGCTCGGCCGAGCGTACCTTTTCGCTGGTCACGCAGGCATCGGGGCGTACCGGCAGGGGCAAAAAGGGCGGGGAGGTGATTATTACCGGCGCGGGCGATCACTATGCCATCCGATGCGCGGTGAACCATGATTACGATGCATTTTTCAAGGCGGAAATATCGCGCCGGAAAGATACTGGCTACCCTCCCTTTACGCGGCTTATCGGTATGGGTTTCGACTCCAATTCGCAAAAGAGGCTGGAAGATGCAATGAAAATACTTGGGGACAAACTCGATTCCGGCATGCGTGGGTTACCGGCGGACGTTACCGTGCTTGGTCCCGTGTCAGCATTAATTTATAAGGTAAGAAACCGCTACCGCTGGAAACTTTTGCTAAAAGGCGTAAACTCCAAAAATCTTCACGATGCGGCCGTTTTAGTGATGAACGCCGCCGGTGGCGGGGTTAATGTTTCGATAGATGTGGACCCGGTCGGGTTTTTCTAATTAGCTTTATAATTAGACAATCTGGGCGGGGTGTGATTTTGTCTGCACCGCTCCCGCGCCCCGGAAAGATAATCTAAATATTCTTATAACTAGCTGAATTATTAGCGGTAATATTGCTACCTCCGCCCCGTTCGCAGGGGGAGAATCCGCGAACACCCAAGGGGTGGGGAGGAGGGCGGAGGTAATACCAAAGTATTAATGCCGGGCTTTTTAAGCCCATTTACCCGGTATGACTTCATATGCACACCATTCTCTCTCCTACATATATGATAATACCAAAAGCTTTTTTGGGCAAGTGTACCACTGGTTTTTATTAAATCTTCCCTTCTGTTTTTTATAGCGGGAGGACGATTTTTATCCAGCCGCCGGCTAGCACCACGCCATCGAACTTCCGGCTGGGCGGAAAGCGGATATTATCGTCTCCCATAAAATTATTATTTCATCTTTTAACCCTGTTCATAATACGCTGATAAAATAGTTGGAACGCATATTGCACTTTTAGCTATCGATTGAGGTGCGCCCTCTGTGCGTCAAAATTGCTTGCATGATGCATTGAATACGCGCATGAGTTAAACTTTATGTGAAAGGAGCCCGGTGAATATAAAAGGCCGTAAAAGACTCCGGATTCTGTCGTTCAACTGGCATGAGCCCTACCTGTGCATGCTTGCGGCTACAGGCCACCAACTCCTTATAATTGAACCAATTATGTCCGAAAACCTACCCCGGAAGTGGAATGAATCGATGCGTCCGCTCCCTGAAAACGTATCCCTTATCGGTTTTGGGGAAATGGCCAAAAATCTCGACGCCGGCGATATAGACCTCGTCATTTGCCAGAACGTAAAGGATCTGGTAGCGGTCAACAAATGGGAGAAAACCCCCAAAATTTTGGTTTTCCACAATAAATTGACAACTGAGATAGCACTCGGAAAGTCCGAAATAGACCGTAAAAGCTACATTGAACAAGTAAAAAATGCCGCTAAAGGCGCCGATTTAGTTTTCATATCGCAGGCGAAAAAAGACGATTGGAATCTAGGTGGCGGCGGCGACGCGGTAATACTTCCGGGGATCGACGTTTCGCATTACGGCGGTTATACGGGGAATCTTGAAGCGATCCTCACCGTCGGCAACCACCTGAAAGAGCGCGACCTGATGATGGGTTTTACCGAGATGGAGGAAATCTGCCGTGGGTTGCCCGTAACGATTCTGGGCGACAACCCTTCAATTGACGGCCGTCTCTCAAAGAACTGGGACGACCTTAAAAACCACTACCGTCAGTGCCGCCTATACCTGAACACGCTCAAAAACCCTTACGAAGACGGATACAACCTTGCCCTGTTGGAGGCGATGGCAACAGGCATGCCGGTGATTTCTCTAAAAAATCCGACATCGCCGGTAACCGATGGAGCCGAAGGTTTTGTAAGTAGCGATATAAGCGTTTTGCGCGACAGGATAAACGAGCTTTTAAAAGACCCCCAAAAGGCGCTGAAGATGGGCCGGGTAGCAAGGCAAACTGTAAGCGAAAAGTTCCCGATGGAGGAATTTTTAAAAAAATGGAACGATGTTATAGGCAACGCGGTATCCAAAAACAAAAAAACCGTTCTTTTGGAAACGCATACGGTATCTCAAATATTGACAAGACCCAAACCCGCCCGCATTTGGATGGATTACACATACTATCCCGCCACCACCGCGCATTACCTCAGGCGCGCTTTTGAAGCGGAAAATCGTGTGGTAACCAGCGGCTCTTCGATTACGCCCGAAATAATCAAAATCTGGAACCTCGAAAAGATGAAGGCCCCCATCGTGCCGCAGGATATACCGCGCACGAAAGCGCAGAATGCGTTTTCGATAATCGCTGAAATGCCTAAAGGATTCAAGCCCGAATTCTTCTTTTGGGTCGATACCGGCATAGAAGGCCCGCCTCACGGAATAGAAAAACTGCCCTTTAAAAAAGCCGCATACCTGATAGACACCCACATCAATACGGAAAAGCACCTTCAGATGGCGGCCATGTTCGACGTTGTATTCCTCGCTCAAAGGGAATACGTCGATATGTTCAAGCAAAGGGGCATAAGGTCTGTTCACTGGCTGCCGCTCGCCTGCGACCCGGAAATACACGGCAAGCGTGAAACGAAAAAAAAATTCGACATCGGTTTTGTGGGCAGCATTACGCCCGCGCACGCAAGGCGCAAGGCGCTTCTTGAGAAACTCGCCTCGAAATTCAAGGTCGAAGTCAGCCGGCTTTTCCTTGAGGAAATGGCGGAGCATTTCAGCGCCTCGAAAATAGTTTTCAACAACGCAATCAAAAACGATCTTAACATGCGGGTATTCGAGGCCCTGTGTTCGGGTTCGCTCCTTTTAACCGACGCCGCAGACGGGCTTTCGGATTTCTTTGAAGACGGGAAACACCTTGTCGTCTTCAACGATGGAAACATAACCGAACTCGCGGGCCGCTACCTTGAAAACGAAAAAGAGCGCGAAATGATAGCGAGCGAGGGTAGGAAAGAAGTCCTTAAAAGGCATACTTACTTCCATCGGGCGCAAAAGATCATAGAAACGATGCGCGCTGAAAAAGACTCCATAACTATAGACACCGATCAGTCCTACTACCATCACGTAAGGCCGGAAATAATGGAAATGGCGCCGGAAAACGCGAAGCGCATACTCGATGTCGGATGCGCCGCGGGTGAAGTCGGGGCTAGGCTTAAGGAAATGAACCCGGAAAGGGAAGTGGTCGGCGTGGAGTTTAATCCGAAGGCGGCCGAAAACGCGGCGAAACTGCTGGACAGGGTATTCGTGGGCGATATAGAGCGCCTAGACCTCCCTTACGATGACGGCTATTTCGACTGCATCATATACGCCGACGTGCTGGAACACCTTCATGAACCCGAAAAGGTAATCATGAAACACAAAAGGCTCCTTGCGCCCAGCGGCGTAATGTTGATGAGCATACCCAACACGCGCCATTATTCTCTTGTGAACCACCTGATTGAAGGCAGGTGGACGTATATCGATCAGGGACTTTTGGACAGGACGCACCTGCGCTTTTTTACACTTTACGAAATAAGAAGGATGCTTGCGCGGTGCGGCCTCAAATCGATCGAGATAAAGGGGAAGCAGATCGACGACCTATACAAGGACGGCGCGTCGGGCCTTTTAAGGATCGGCAGGTGGCAGATAGACAATCTCACGCCGGAAGAGATGACGGAGTTCTTCGTCTTCCAGTACATCATCATGGCGATGCCCGATCCCCATGCGGTATTGGATAAAGACGTTACCGTGCCGGAATATTTCCATGAACTTATTAAATCGGATAATCGTTTTAAGGGAGGGGCGAGCGACGCTCCGGATACGATAAGCGGCCTCGGAGGGCGTGTAGTCGAATGTACCGATCATACGGAAGCCGAAGAGCTTGCCAAAGAGATAGATTCCATAATGGAAGCTGGCGCGTTCGCCGGCAAAGGCGGAAAATTGTGGGCGGGACATTTCAACATGGCGCTGTCGCGGTTCGACGAGGCCGAAAAAATTTACCGCGATATAGGCGATATGAAATTCGTGGGATGCGCTCTCGCCGCACGCGGGTTGATGATGGAAGCGCTTTCGTGCTGGTGGGAGGCGAGGAACGACAGTGATGCTGAAAACTGGCTGTTGCGTTATTCTTCCGGCAAGCTGGCCCCGGAGCGCGTGGCTCTAAAAGCCGCGCGGGAAGGAAGCGGAATCTGCCTGGAAGCTGGCAAACATCCGCCGTTGGGCAAAAATCTGGACTTCATAACGTCGCTCCATGCTCTGGGAAACGCCGACGACATCGTTAAAACAATCGCCGAATGGCGCAAGGCATTGCGGCCGGGAGGCGTACTTGCTCTTGTATGCGCCCATGCACACGCCCAGCCCCACGATGTTCAGCCTACGCCCATGCACCGATTTACACACGAAGGCCTTAACAGCCTTATCGAGCTTGCGGGTGGATTTGTTAGTCTTTGCACAAAAGATATTTACAAGGATCGGTCTTTCGTGGCCGTTTACCAAAAGAAAGAAAGCAAGAAGGGCGGAAGGAAAAAATTCGATTTTGATAAAAGGTTTAAAGTCCTTCTTTCGGAAACCGCTTACAAGAAATCTCTTGAATACTGGGAAACGAACAACCTCCATGCCTGTATGCAGGCGGCGGAGGCGGCAATTACGCTAAACCCGAAAAACGGCGAAGCCGTAACGAAACTGGGCGACTGCCTTATGAAGCAAGGCAAGGTGCAGGAAGCGTCCTTCCAGTACCAGCTTGCAATAAAGGTTTCCAAATCGGAAGCTCCTCACATCGGAATGGGCACAATTTATCTTTCCGCGCAGGATTTAAAGTCGGCGCAAAGGGAGTTCAAAAAAGCCGTTAAACTCAATCCGGAAAACGACCGCGCCGTATGCGGACTGGGGATGGCATATTTCCATGCGGGCAAGAAGGAAGAAGGGTTCAACGAATATGAAAAGGCGCTTGAAATCAACCCTGAAAACGGCACGGCGCTCAACGCTCTTTTACAGGCATCGTACGCAATGAATAAGCTGGACGAGGCGGAAAACGCGCTGGAAAAATTTCTGGAACTGCATCCGGCAAACCTCGACGTTCTTTTCGGGCTGGCCGGAGTATTTTACGCAACGCAAAAGTTTACGCAGGCCAAGGACGTGCTGGAGCGCATCCTTGCGCTGTCTCCGGAGAATGCGGACGCAACCGCCCTGTACGAAAAGACGCTGAAAGAGGAAATACATACCAAAAAATGAATTACCTGGAAAAGAACCTCGCCGCTCTGGAAAAAAAGGAACCCGATCTTGCGCGCCGTCTCCGCGCCATGCCGGACAACCCGAACATTCGCCTTGAAAAAAACGGAACCGAAAGGCTTATGGAAGTAAAAACCGATGACGGAAGGTCCGTTGTCTTCCGCAGGGAAATAGCTTCCGCTAAAGTGCGGAAAATAACCGAGCGCAAACTTTTCAGTTTCAGCGAGGTAGTTGTCCTTGTCGGGGCCGGGCTTGGCGAAACCCTTATCGAAACCCTTAAGGCGTCCGGACCCGGCGCTTATATACTGCTGGTAGAGGCGGATATCTCTATATTTAAGAAGCTGCTGGAAGGCTTTAACCTTAGCGAGTACCTTTCAGACCCCCGCGCCGGAATTTCGGTGGGCGAAAATCCTGTCGATGCCGTAATGGTGCGCCTTGAAGAGCAGTTCGGCGTATTCACCCGTCCCAATTTTCAGGTGATAAAGCACTCTGTTGCGCTGTCTTGTTTCCCGGAATACTACGCCCGGATAGACAGCATCCTTGAAAAGCAGAAACGAATGGCGGGCAACAACCTGGAAACCATAAGCCGTCTTTCGGGGCTTTGGCAGAAAAACATATTTGAAAATATGCCTTACATCCTTTCAAGCCCGGGTATCAGGCACATGTTCGGCAAAATGAAAAACATTCCCGCCATAATCGTAGCGGCCGGGCCATCGCTTGACAAAAACTGCAGGTGGCTGGAAAAGGCCGGAAGCTCCATGGTCATCATTAGCGTTGATACATCATTGAAGACGCTTTTAAAAAACAATGTCCGACCGCATTTCGTTGTTTCGCTCGACGCCTTGCTCGAGAACTATTCACACCTTCACGAAGCCGATAGTTCGGGCTATACGCTTGTGGTCAACCCGGTTACGTATCCAATGATACTGAAAGAGCAGGAAGGCCCGATGCTGGTTACAAGTTATTCCGAGCCCCTTGTGCGATGGCTTGAAAAGTTTACAGGCGACATGGGGGTTAACGTAACAGGCGGATCGGTGGCTACTTCCGCGTTCGATTTTGCGCGCAGGATGGGCTGCTCGCCGATAATACTCACCGGACAGGACCTCGCCTTTACCGGCGGGAGGACTCATTCAAGCGGTGGTTCAAAGGAGGAACTTGTTTATTCAAGCTTGGGCGGTCCCGCGACATATTCCAATTTGCATTCCAATGCAATAGATTATGAACACCGCAGCCAATTGGATGGAAACCTGGGGCACAGGCTTGAAAGTTCCGACAAGATGAATGCGTGGAAAGCATGGTTCGAAATACAGATTCAGAAGTACTCCGTTAAATGCGTGAACGCCACCGAAGGAGGCGCTGAAATTGAAGGCGCCTTGAAACTCTGCCTTCAGGAAGCGGTGCGCGAATACGGCGGCGGTAAGACGGATATCGACGGAATCATGGATGAGGCGCATGTGTTAAGGCTCCCGGTCGATACGGAGATGGTTATGAGCAGGCTCGGTGGCATTGCCTCAAGATCGAGGGAGATCAAAAAGATGTGCTCTCTTGGAACGAAGGAGGCTGAAAAGGTGCAGGAATACGCGCGGAAAAAGGGAAGCGAGGACGCCTTGGCCGAATCTAAAAGGACATGCATTCAGTATATAAAACTCGTTATGAAGGAAACTGAATTCCTGGATATCAACCATTGGAGGTTCGAAAAGACCATGGATCAAATCCAGCGGATGCATTCGGGAATAAGGACTTCCGATCCGGCAAAAAGATCGTATATAGAAGGCGAGTCCTACATCCTTTTCTTCAAGGAGGTTTTCAGCGTGGCAAGGGAGTTCGAAAAAAACGTGAAGATTGTCCATTCTATTAAAAGCGCCGTTAGCGCGGGAAGCAAAGCGAATGCCCACTAAGGAGAAAAACCTCGAAAGGCTGGAAAAACTGCGGCCCGATCTTGTGGAACTTTACAACAACGCCGGTTCCGGCAAAGTGGAGACGCTTATTTCGAAGTCGTCTTTGCCGGTATTCAAATTCGGCGGCGTGGCCGCGCACAGCGTTTACAAACCGGAAGAGGAAGGCGCGCGGTTTGCCGACGGCCTTGCCGAAGATATTAATAATAACGCGAAGGACGTATGGGTTTTTGGGCTTGGGTAT
>SDBV01000457.1_pt1 | contig 58843 bp, 51 predicted proteins | sample 2277081 | NCBI WGS metagenome assembly SDBV01 (sample SAMN10402039, study PRJNA504765) | marine sediment metagenome | isolation source: marine sediment core GS10_PC15, 223 cmbsf | place: Arctic Ocean: Southern Knipovich Ridge | collected 2010
GGGTTATGCCGACAAGATCGGTGCTGACGGTTACGCCGCAGACGCTGCAACAGCGGTAGATGTAGCCAAAGCACTCTTGAACTGAACTAAGAACAGGATATTTGGTTTTATAAACAGCGTCCCCATGGTAGTGGCGCTGTTTTTTTGCGCAGTCATGTCGCTATTTATTGCACCACTGGCTCGGCAAGTTCGGCCTCCAGTTCGCCCAACTCCTCGCCGCTGAGATCGCCAATACTAAGGTCGCCATAGATCACCCGGTACCCGCCGGTATCATTGAGCCACCGCATCAAAACAGCATCCGTATCCTCCGACGTCACCCGCTCGCCGAAATAAGCCGGATCTTTATCCTCCGTCACAAGGTGCATATAAAACATGGCCGCTCCCTGTATCGTCATCTGTTCGTCGATCATTTCTTGTATCGCCTCTTTTTCCGGCTGTGCTTCCTGTATCGTATTAGGATCGATCCCCGCGGCAATCGCAGCGGCAACTGCTTCCTGCCTGGCTTCACGTTCCTTTTTCATCTTTTCTACAGTAAATTCGCTGACTTCTTTGGTCAGATCCATAATATTCAGGCTCTTCGGATATCTCCCGCCGGTCATTTCGACGATTGCACGAAGACCCTTAACCGCACTGTCTTCGTTCATCTCCGGCATCTTCACATCCGCTATCAACTCATAATCAGCGGGTATAACATGCGCAAACTCACTGGCGTCGATCTCGGCACCCCATTCAAAACCGTCTATCACGATCACGCTGTCCATAGAACCGTCATCACCGGAAAACTTCATCTCCATCAGTACCGGCAGGCCCGTCTCAACTTCCACCCACATACGAGCGGCAAAGTTTCCAAACATCCCGCCGATCACCTTCGGGTCATTTGTTTCGATCCCTTCTACCTCGACGCCGTCGATCTCCGATCGCCCGAGTTCTACATACTCGGTTCCCATAAATTGCGCGACCATTTCCTTCGGGTCGTAAGATTCCTTACGCGTTTTCTCAAGCAGTTCGCCCGTAAGAGCCATCCGTATAAATTTCTTCTGCTCCGGCATAATGGACAGTATCGTCTTTTCAGCAAACAGAATATAAGTCTGCGAGATCTCCTTGCCGTCCATATGCATATCCATCCTCATGCCGTAATCGGAAGAGACCTTCATCACCTGCTCCATCTCTATTACCTTATCCTCTGGAAGACCCGGCAACCTTTTCATCGTAGCATGTACACGATATATTACAGTCTTGGCCTGCTCGACCCGCTCTGCAAGTTCCGCCCAGGCTACACTGCTGCCGTCCGGCGATATCCCCAACATATTCAGCCCGATAAACACCCCGAGAATAACTACCGCCGCAACCGCAACTCTCATAGATCTGCTCTGCATGATATTTTTTCTTTCAGATATCCGAACCACCCCGGGTCTGGAAACCGTTGTATTGTTATCTTCGTTTTTTAGAGCGCAGAATACCGAGCTTTTGGCATCTGCGCACATATTCTCATCAGCGGCCAACCCGGACATATGATCACTGCACCTAAGCACCAGCTTCATCTGCTCGACCTCTTGCCGGCATTCAGGGCAATCGGAAAGATGCTCCTGTACTTCGCTGGCTTGTTCTTTCGTAAGCTCGCCGAGAATGAAACCAGCAATCATCTCCTTTATTTCATCATGTGTTTTCATGACAGCACCTTCTAATTATCTGTAATCCGCAAACTTTTTCGCCAGGCTCCTCATCGCCCTGTGGTTATGAACCCTCACGGTACCCGCCGAGCAGTCCAGATTACCTGCGATCTCTTCATAACTTAGCCCTTCCAACCGCGACATCACAAAAACTTCCGCCTGTTTCTCCGGCAGCTTCGCGATCCCTTTCCGCAGCTTCACCGTCATCTCATCGGTTATAAGTCGCTCATCCGCACGCCCGCTTTGCCCGAGACTAACCTCGGCCTCTTTAACCGCCCGCTTCCTCATCGACTTGGCATTATCGATAGACTTGCGGATAGTTGCACGGTAAAGATAGGAATTCCATTTCGTATGCCCGTTGAAAGTGTGCCAAATCCGCCATATCGCCATGAACACATCCTGATGCACATCCTCTGCCGCCTGACGGTCGCCAAGTACCCGCAAAGCGGTATTTAGAACCCGCCCCCCATGATTTTCGACAAGCTCTGTAAACTTTTCGTCAGACACGTTCTTCCCTGATCAGTAAATTTTACCGGCACAATACCGGATCTCGAGATCTCTGTCATTATAGAGGCCCCAAACCGGATTATGTTTACAAAAAAATAATTTTTTTGAAATTTACTGTACCATCTCAACATCTGCAGGTGTTTCTGGCAATCCAGCAACATCGGCAAACATTGGGACGACAATGATGTTGTGCCTATAACTATCTGGAGAACAGGGGCTTAGTGGTTTTACTGGGGATTTCAGGGGATGGCCAGTGCCGACGGAGGCCGAATTACCCGATCGGCTCGATAATGTATTTGATGATGTCCCTTCTGCTGATAATCCCTACGAGTTTTCCGTTTGATACTATCGGGATCCGGCGGAAATTGTTATTTATGAGGCATTCGCAGATAGCGATCAAATCTTCGTCCTGATCGAAACATGTAATGTCTTTCGTCATATAGTCGGCAACAGTAGCGGATTCGTCTTCCTGGCTTGGCAGCAGCTTGAGCATGTCTTTTTCCGAGATGATACCGAGAAGCCTCATATCGTCATCGACCACCGGCAGGCCGGTAACGTTTTTTTCTATCAGGAGCTCTAAAGCCTGATCGATGGGCGTATCGCTTTTGACCGTAACGACATTTGTGGTCATAATGGTTTTTGTCTCGTTCATGCCCGCTGGCCTTTCTTGACATTCATTGGAAATATCCTCATGGGAGTCATTTGTCCTTGTGTCGGAGTTTTAAGATGTACGAGATGAGGTCTTTTCTGCTTATGATACCGACTACTTTACCGCCTGCCAGGATGGGTACCCTCCGAAAGTGATGGTTCAAGAAGCTGTCAGTAACATCTACGATGTTGTCATCCTGATCGAAAGTTATCACATCTTCTGTCATAAAATGCTCGACGGTGTCTGGCTTATCTTCGCTTTCGTACAACAGTTTCAGCACATCTTTTTCCGTAACGATGCCCGCTATGGTCATGTCATCATTTACGACGGGCAAGCCGGTAATATTGCTGTCGACCAGTATCCTTATCGCCTCATAAATGGGGGTGTCCCTTTTGACGGTGATGACATCAGTTTTCATGATCTTTTTGGCTTCGAACATGCCGTTCTCCTTTTTTGCCTGATTGAACCACCATATTATTTATGCGGACAATACACATGCATATCGACATTTTCGGCTCTTGTCAAGAAATATATACCTTGTATGAGGGAAAGCCAACTCCATCGTCTCATTTACAGATACTTCTGCAATCTAACGGGGAACTCTTCGAAGCGGAAGAGCCTGTCATATTCGATCAGACCTGACAGTGCGCGTGAAAAGATGCGGTGCTGGCGCTCTTCGAGGATCGCTATGGGATTGAGACCACCAACAACGATGGCGCCTGCCAGACCGTGAGATACGGGTATTTCCAGGAGGGGTTGGCCGGGAAGCCCGAGCTCCATGATCGCGCCGAGGCCGATCTCACCAAGTCGTTGGCCGATATTGATCAGTCGCTGTCTGCTCTCTCCGGGAACTTCTCTAAAGCTTGCGCCGATCAGTCCGTTGCCATCTGTTATGGCGCCATGGTAATCGGTCATGCCACTTCGGATAAAGACCTCAAGGGGATCGATACTGGTTCCGTCGTAATGTATCATCTCCGTAAATCTGAAAGCTTTGCCGTCTTTTAGTTTCAAGAGGCCGCCGAAACGCGAGGTCATTGGTATTCCGTGCTTTAGTAAAATGCCATTTAATGAAATGGAGCAGACTGTACAGAAACCGACTTTATCTCCTGGGATGGCAAGTTCGCCGATTGATTCGCCCGGCGCGACAAGGGCCATTAATTTGCCCATGCCATAACCTTTGGCAAATACTTTGCAAATTATTTCTGTGCAGCTTGCGAGTTGGTGAGGATCAACAATCGAAGTATTTACCACTACAGTTCCGCTTCTCATAGGCAGATCAAAGGTCATTTGATAGATCATGCGATCTATTTTCGCGGACAGATACCCGGGTCTCTGGATTATCTGAGAGGATTGAAGTTCAGCTTGGCCTGCTTCGGTGATCTTTCTGCCTTTTTTGCCGTCGGCAATAGTAAGGCCGGCTTCGTCAAGTTCCTTGAGATAGAATCTTATGGTTCTTTCTCGGGCATCAAAGCCGCTTAAGGAAAGCAGTTTGGCAATCTTTGCCGAACTTAGTGGTTGGCTTTGACCGTTAAGCACCCTGAGGATCGCTATTTTTTTATTATATTTTTTTTGCATTTTTTTAATTTCTGTAACTGGCAAATTGACCGTTTCATAAATACCATCATCTACGTATTAGGCCGGATTATATCATAGGTTCGGCAAATATCCAAATTTTGCCGAAAAATTCATTATATCGGCAAAATTGCCGATTTTAAAGTCTAAATTGATGCTTGACATGGGATTTACATAATAATAGTGTTATGGGTTTGGCAAAGCGTTGCCATCTTAAACACAATAAAAGTTAACAATTTATTTAAAAGGAGCAATAAAATGGAAATGTGGCATAAGAAAAATGACGCTCTGGGTACGATTAACAGGGGCGATCCCTGCGAATCCGGTTTGTGTACCCTGTGCATGTCGGACTGTAAAGGGAAATGCGAAACGTGGATGTCCTCATTGGCGGGCAGAAAAATGCTTTATCCGAGAAATTTCGGCGAGGTCACTGCCGGATCCTCTCATGTAAGTCCTTTGGGCGTTGGATACCATGCCCTGCGGATACAGGGATTCGCGTATGGTGCACACGGCATCAGTGAGAATATGACGAATGACCCGGACGATTGTGTTTTTCCAAATGTTAATATTGAGACCAGCTTTGGCAATGAGATCAAGACCAAGTGTCGAATGCCGATCATGACAGGCGCACTTGGTTCGACGTTTATAGCCTCAAAGTTTTGGGACTCTTTTGCCGTTGGTGCGGCTTTGTGCGGTATCCCGATCGTAATCGGTGAAAACGTTGTCGGCGTTGACAGAGAATCTCAGCTTCACGGCGGTAAGATCAATGCCGCCCCTGAGCTTGAGAGACGTATCAACACGTTCCTGAAGTATTATGACGGTTACGGTGCTATCATTGTTCAGATGAATGTCGAAGATACCAGAAACGGCGTCGCCGAATATGTTATCGATAAGTATGGCGACAAAGTCATTATCGAATTGAAATGGGGCCAGGGAGCAAAGGATATCGGCGGCGAGATACAAGTCACCTCAATTGAGTACGCGAAATTTCTCAGAGACCGTGGTTATATTGTTGACCCCGATCCGTATGACCCTGTTGTGCAGGCGGCTTTTAACGATCATGCAATCGATTCGTTTGCAAGGCACAGCCGTTTAGGTGGAACAAATCTCGATACGGTTGAGCAGGTGCAAAAGGATTTTATGGATTCTGTCGCATATCTCAGGAAGATCGGATACAAGAGAATCTCTCTTAAGACAGGCGCCTATGGAATGGAAGCTCTTGCCATGGCCATAAGGTTCTCAGCCGATGCAAAGCTCGATCTGCTTACGATTGACGGGGCAGGCGGCGGTACCGGCATGAGCCCGTGGAATATGATGGAGCACTGGGGCGTACCTTCCCTTGCTCTGCATGCCAAGGTAAACGAATATTGCAAGATTCTTGCCGAAAAGGGGATCGCCGTGCCTGATATTTCTCTTGCCGGCGGCTTTGCAAGAGAGGATCATGTCTTCAAGGCCCTGGCGATTTGCGCACCGTTCACTAAACTGGTATGTATGGGTCGGGCACCGATGATCCCGGGTTATCTCGGAAGCAATATCGAGGGAGTATTCAATCCAGAAAGGCGAACCGAACTTCACGGTCACTGGGAAGAGTTGCCGGCATCGGTTAAGGTTTTCGGTAAGTATCCGGAAGAGATCTTTGCTGGATGGGAAGCGGTTAAAAACAAGGTCGGTAAGGATGAGATGGGCAACATACCGTTTGGCGCTGTTGCGATGTACACCTATACCGACAAACTTGCGTGCGGCCTGCAACAGTTTATGGCAGGGGCCAGAAAGTTTAATCTCTCCGAGATCAAGAGATCCGATCTTCTTTCCGCCAACAGGGAGACAGAGGCAGAGAGCGGCATACCCTATATGACCGATGCGGAAGAGGATTCGGCACAGAAGATACTGAAAGCGTAACAACTTTTAGTTGATAAAATTAAAGGGCTGTGGGATATTACTCTCACAGCCCTTTGCTATATCAAGTCGATAGTTTTTACTCGGGGACGGCATCGATATCCAGGTCGGGTTCTTTCACGATGGTTTTCTGGACGCTTACTTTGCGGTAGACATCCTCGGGGGCACGTCTTACTCCGTCTACGGTGAGGAGGTCGCGGTCGATGGAGATACCGAAGAGCTTTTCGTTATTCTCAAGATATGGCAGGATAAGCTGCCAGTCCTGCTCTGTTAGCTTATTGAAGTAGCCGCCGTTTAGCTGCTCGGGTACTAATTTGTGGTGCGGATCCCTTACATAGATCGCTCCGCCTGATGCGAGCGAAAAGAGGTTCGAGCCGGGGTATGGCGATTCTTGTGAGATGACCTTGCCCCTGTTGTCAAACTCTATGCCGTTTAGCACGACAAAGCCGCCGCCGTTTAGCGGGTCGCCTGCCATGAATGATTCGGCTAAGAAGTCCAGACATGTTCCGTTTATGACGACGCGTGGTTTTCCGACAGCGTTGATCAGTGGCCGGCCCGCACCGTTACCGAGTATGTAGACTTCGCCGCCTTTAGCGCCGTACATGAATGCCTGTCCGACGTCGCCGTAGATGACGAGGCGGCCCGTTTTCATGATCTGGCCGAGCTGGTCCTGGGCATTGTCGTGGATGTTGATCTCCATGCCGTCGATGCCGGATGCGATATAGTCACCGGACGAGCCATATATATCAATGCGTACATCCGATGTATCCGAGCCCAATCCGCAACCCTGAAAACGCTGACCTCTGAGGCCGTATAGGATAAACTGTTTCCAGCCCTGTTCGTACGCGTGAACTATTAGCTTTGCATCGCATTCTTCGCCTTCGGGCGGGAAGTGGCGAGCGTAAATTACGAGAGTTTCTTCTTTGTCTTTCGGAGCCCGGAGCTTGTCGCGGGTGTCCCAGTCGATGAGTCTTGCGTGGGCAGAACTATTAGCTGTTATCGACGGTACTGCTCCGAGGATAGAGTCAATAGTTTCGCGTACGATCTGCAAGACCACTGAGCGTTTCTTTTTACCGCAGTCAAAGCGGCGATTGTTAAGAAGCGAAAGTATTTCCAATGCCCAGCGGAACTGTATCTGGCCTTGTGATGCGATCTCTTCAATTTGAGAAGTAACGCAACGAACCGCATCGAAATCCCAATCAGCTATGAGTGGCGAAATCTTCGCGAACAGGGTCATCGCATTATTTTGCTTTGCAGAGTTCTGAAGTTTCTTATCAATGCCAGCAGGTATCTTGTCGGGAGCGGGTTTTACGCTAAGGTCGATAACCCAATCGCCGCCAGGAGACTTGATGGACTTTCCGAATTTGTCGGCACAGGATAGTCGGGCGTTTTCGCTACTTGCATTTTCGATGGTGAAGGAAAATGCACCGCCATCGGTATGACTGCCGCCGCGTGCATTCCAGTAACGGTCAGCGACTGGGCGGAAACGCGGGTCCTCCTGGCTAAGCGAATGAAGCGTAGCATCGATGGCCTGCTTTTCGGAACCTATCAAGCCGATAGAAACATCGCCTTCCTGGAGTGCGAAGACCTGCGGTCGCAACATGGCTGTGTCGGTAATGCCTAACAACTGGAGGTTGTCGGCATCTGGGTTGCTTCGTGCAATGATGAAAAACCATGGGCCATCGGGCGAAGCGTGCATGTGCGATGCCTGAATGGCGCGGTATATTTTTTTCTTTTCTTCGGGCAGGCTGTCGAAGTCTATTTCCGTTGTCGGGGCAAGTGCTTCGATAACGTATTCGATCGGATAGCCCCATACGCGGTGCCAAAGGTCGAACAGTAATACCGACACTTCGGTATCGGTCAGGAACAAGGGCATTACGTTGTGCTGGTGCAGGTATTTCGAGATGCTGAAGTAGTTGGCAAAGTCGCCGTTGTGGACGAGGGCTTCGTTCATGCCGATAAAGGGATGCGCCCCAGCCGGATGCCAGACCCTTCCTTTGGTCGGGTAACGCTGGTGGGCGATCCATATTTTCGATTTGAAGTCTTCGAGGCCGTAGTACTGAACGACCTGTTCGGCATAACCGACGATCTTGAAGATCGCCAGGTTACGGGCGTGACTTAATACGAAGGCACGTTTTTCACCGAGTGAAGCATAGTACTTTCTGTTGAAATTGAAAGTGTTCTGATAGATGAATTCATCTTCGACGACTCTTGGGGGCTGATCGGTCAGGTTGTTCTCTTCGGCAAATCGATTGAGTTTGTCGTCCTTTACGCGAATGAAGTACCTTACGATATCGGGCGGGCGGACCTCAAGGCCCACATCACGGTGGTCATCGACATGTGCGAGTTTTTCCATGTGGTCAACGCGAAGGTTTTCGGTGACGAATGTTTCAACTTCACCTGCAGCGCCACAGTCAAGAAGAGCAATTTGCAGAAGGTAATCTTCTTTCAATATTTTAGCATCGACGCCGAGTTGAGCAGGGACGAGACCTGCCGCTGCGATACCGCCGCCTTTGCCATTGCCGCGGTTTTGCATCTGTATGGATGGCTCGAAGATATGGCGTCCCCCGACGGGTACGCTGGCAGCGAAACCTACAACACCGCAGCCACCTTCCTGCACGACATCTTCGTCGTAAAGGTCCTGGGGGTTTATACCTTCTATGATCTTTGCTCTTGAATCAAAAATGTTCTTTGCGAATTCGTTCATTTCTTTTGCTCTCACTTTATCTGCTTTGAGTTTGGCCGGTCAATTTTTCGAAACTTTCGGTTTGTTGTCATAATCAAGGTGCATAAGTAAGTCCGAACGGCCCACCAATTGTTTAACGCTTTTCAGTCCGAGACGCCAGCAAATGTACTGGATCTGTTTCGACCACGAATGGAAGATGTTCGTCAGTCTCTGGGTTGCCCATTTGCCGTCATACATCACTGATAATTCCGGGTCGGTGCTGGCAATCCCTCTCGGACATCCGCGTCCGCTTTCACATACTCCGCATCTTATGCACTCAAGGGCGATAACTTCGACGGTTCCAACTACGACACCATCAGCACCCATTGCTATCGCCTTTGTCAGGTCCCATGCGCTGCGAATTCCACCAGAGGCAATGATGGTCATTTCGTCGCGAACACCTTCGGCTTTGAGGAAATTGTGTACCTTTCCGACAGCGTATTCGATCGGCATTGCGATATTCTTTTTGGCAATGTCAGGTGCTGCACCGGTTCCGCCATAGCTGCCGTCAAGATGAATTATATGCGCCCCGGCGTAGTAACTGCCGATGGCTACCATGTCAACGTCGCTTGCGCCCGATACCTTTACGGAAACGAGGGCCTTGGGATTTATTTCCTTGATCCAGTCGACGTGTTTTTTGTGGTCCTCGATGGAGTACACCGAGTGGAACGGGAACGGCGAAAACAGCGATGTTCCCTGTACGGCTTCGCGCATTTTCGCAACAACAGGCGTGTTCTTGTCGCCTAAAAGATGTCCGCCGAGTCCGGGTTTTGCACCTTGTGCGTATTTGAACTCTACGATCCTTACTCTTTTGATGGTCTCTTCACAAACCCCGAAGAGGCCCGTTGCGACCTGAGTGATCACATTGTTGTCGTATTCTTTTAATTCTTCCGGAAAGCCACCTTCTCCGGTACATGTAAAGGAGTTAAAGGCTTTGTAGGCTCTTGCTCTTGCGAGGATAGTGTCAAGGCTGATCGAGCCGTAACTCATGCCGCCGCCATAGAATGGGATCCCTATTGGAACTTCGGGGCGTCCGTCGTTGCGTTTATTGAGCGTAATGCCGAGTTCGACATCTTCCGGTTTGAATGTTGTGTCAGGCACTTTGTCGGGGAAGACAATGTCTATCCTGTCGAAACCGCCTCCCGAGGCGCCTTTCTTGTATTCGATATCTCTGTCTGAGGGCATTCCGGTTTCGGCTTGGAGCCATGTACTTAGCAGCAGTTCCGATGTCCATCGCGGATCGCCGAATGCACCCCACATCGGATCGGGGCCGATACGAATGGCGTTTGTCGGGCAGTTGTTCCCGCAGAAGGCTCCTTGCGTGCGGCACAGTTGGGAGCCTCGGCAAAAATGCGACTTGGGAGCAAGCATTCTTTTTCCTGCTTTTACATGGACGCCATACTTGCAGACTTCGGCACATTTGCCGCAAGCTATACAATCGGATGTTCTCACGACCTTGTAAACCGCAAGGGCGTTTCTAAATCTTGAAGGACATGGCGAAACGAAATTTTCGTCGATGGGCGGGTAATCGGCTTGTATCTGTGCCTCTTGTGCCATGTCGGTGCCTTCTTCATTGGCGGCGGATTCGAGTGTTTCTTCAAGAGTTCGTATTCTCTTACCGAAGAAGGGTCCTAGGTTGTCGCGTTCGAGGTCCTCGAAGAACATGACCCTTCCGAGTTCGCCGCGCAAACGACGTACTTCGCGAAGGCCCATCGCGCCCAAGACCTCTATCAACTGTGAGTGCCATGCGCCAATGAGATTCGTTATTCTTTGCGCCGCCCAATCTATTGGGGCCGTGTCGATCTTTACGGGGCAGGTTGTTCTGTCAGAGCAATCCTTGCAAAGTCTGCAACCTAATGCGACTAATTGCGCCCTGTCAAGTGCGACACCGTCTGCGCCGCAGGCGATGGCTTTGGCAACGTGCTCAGCTAAACCGATACCGCCACTGATAAGAACTGTTACCTGGTCACGGAGAGATTTGTCAAGAAGGGCAAAGTGAACATCCTGCAAAAGTTGTATCAGGAAATCGCCGCTTCTTTTTCCAAAACCGTTTCCATTATAGGTTGCCTGAAGGTGGATGATACCGGGTCCCTGCTCTGCCAGAGCCGTTGCGTTTTCGACGGCGTTTTCATCGAGCGGCAGTCGCACGGAAACGATTATGCCGGGATTGGCTGTGGTTATTTTTTCAACAATAGAAAGCGTCTCCTGCGACCATGCGATCTCGACGATGGCAATACCATGGATATCCTTGACGTCATCATTGGCAGAGTCGAAACGCACGATCAAATGTCCCTTGTGCTCTTGAAGTATGCCATTGGCATCGGCAAGAGAAGCGACCGCGAATGTGTTGGCTCTAACGGCTGCGGCTGCTATTGCTTCTTTGGTGGGATCGGTGATGAACTTGCTGTCTGGAAGGTCGAGCAGTATCGGAATGGGTATCTCGGTAAAAGCCGGGGTGTCATTTGTCATCTCGCCACTATCGTCAAACTGCAACATGCCGGGACGCCTTCCGAGTTCGATAACGGTTGAGATATATTCTCTGCCGTGTATGCCGTCCCTTGTGGGGCGTACGATCTCGGACATGTCGGTCCATACGGAATCGAATCCGGTATTTGCGAAAAGGCCTCGATAGCCGGCACCGGAGACGGGTATCCTTCCGGTTTCGGACTGATTCCAGATGTTTGTTAATATCTCCGGCCGCCAGTATTCATTGCCGAGTCTTTCGTATTCTGGGTTTGGCATGCGGAAAATAATATTTTTTTTGCATTCCTGAACGCATCGCATGCAGCTTATGCAGTCTATGTCGGCGGTGTCAACGAATTGCGGGGTGTCAAATTCGCGATTTTTGTAAACATCGTAGATGCAGGCATCGCGTTTGACGCACTGCATACAACCAAGACAGCCGTCATTTTCTATTGCATTGAACCGCGGTATAGGATAGAACCTCGGCTCTGTTGCTTCAACTTCTAAATGATATTTTCCTGGCATATTATTCTCACATATCTAATGCGAACCTGAGTCACGCATAAAACTAATCGGTTTTTGGACGCGGGAGCAGCCCTGCGGCTTTGATCACATCCGGTAAGAGTCCTTCGGCTTCTATCGCCTGGAGGTGTACGCCTTTGACGCCGCTTAAATTCTTTACGGCTTCGACAAGTTCAAGGGTTATCTTGATGCCCTCGGCTTTGGGGTCGGCGGCGTCTTTCATCCTCTGGATCATTTCGTCGGGAACCTCGATACCGGGTACATTGGCGTTCATGTACTTTAACATGCCGGCAGAACGTGGAATGATAATGCCCGGAAGTATTGCCACCCTTTCGGTCAGGCCCATATCTTCGGCACGTCTTATAGCTTCGGCGAAACGCTTGATGTCATAGACAGCCTGAGTCTGGATGAAGTCTGCGCCAGCTTCGATTTTCTTGGCAAGTCTTATCGTGCGGAATTTTTCCGGAGGACCAAATGGTGTCCATGCCGCACCGATAAAGAACGGTGCAGCCGGGGAGATCGAATCTCCGCCATCCTGGATCGCCTCGTCGCCGAGGCCCTTGACAATCGAGATCAACTGTATTGAATCGATGTCGAAGACGTTCTTTGCGCCGGGATGGCCGTTGAGTTTGCCGCCTGAGCCTGCGGATTGATGATCGCCGGAAAGGCACAGGACATTTCTCAGTCCCAGAGCCCATGCGCCGAGCAGATCCGACTGGATCGCAATGCGGTTTCGGTCGCGGCATACGATCTGCATTACCGGTTCGAGCCCTTCGTCGAGAAGGATCTTCGAGGCGGCGATGCTCGACATGCGAACGACGGCGGTCTGATTATCGGTTACGTTGTAAGCGTCGGCGACTCCTTTAAGGATGCCGGCTTTTTTGATTACCTCAGCAGCGTCGGGTCCTCTTGGCGGGCCCATTTCAGCGGTGACGGCAAAGTGACCGGCTGCGAGTGTCTGTTCCAGATTACTTCCTACAAGCGTTTTCATTATCGCAGGTCCTCCCGAATTACTCGTTTCGGTCCACCATGATGGGAATTGGACCAGTTCTTTGTTTTTTTGATTTTAGCGAGCGATTCAAGCTGGCCGCGGGCATCGGCACGTTCTACGATGAGGTTCCAGATGCAGTCTACGTCTTCGGTGACTTCGCATTTGCCGCTCTTGCGAGTTCCGCCGCAGGGACCATTGAGCAGGCTCTTTGCGCATCGGGCAATGGGACACAATCCAAATGTTTCGCCAAGGACGCAGTCGCCGCAAGCGGCACATCGCCCGGCCCATAGGCCGTCTTCTTCGCGAATAGTAAGGGCCGATGTATTGACTCCCGGATAAACCGGCAACGGGTCGAATCTCTCGGCAAGAGCCTGAATGCCAATTCCGCATGCGATACTCATTACGGCATCTACCTGGGAAACTTTTTCGACAAGCTCCTCAACGAACTCCCACTCGCATTGCTTTTCGAGTGTCGCGGTTGTTATCTCGACGGGACAGCCCTTTTCTTTCAGAGCCATACTGAGAAGCGGCGCGAGGGTCTCAACTTCTTTTTCTCCACCTGCGGCACATTCGGCGACACAGGTCGCACAGCCGACAAGGAGGACTTTCTTATGGGCCTTGAGCTTATCGACAAGCTCATCAATAGGTTTCCATTCTGCAAAAATCACTACTGATCTCCTATATTAATTATTCAATTCTTTTCAAATATTTATTTACCGGCTGCAGCGGCACGTGCCTTTGCGATTTCTATCAGTTTTTCCGGTGTCTGAACCAATTTGCGGCTGATGCCAACCTTTTCAGGTGAAAGCCCGATTTGTTTGAGCAGGCCGCGGATATATTCTATTCGTTTTTCGGCTCGGAGACTTCCGATGAGAAATTTGCAGCTTTTTTCAGGGCAGGCGACGATTTCAACGGCGTCGGCACCGGCATCGAGAATTTTCAGGATGTATGGCACCTCGATCTTGCTGCTGCACGGCATCATAATGGCGCGGACAGATATATCGGCCGCTTTCTGTGACCAGTCGCAGGCTTTTGCTTCATCACAGAGCCCGTGCTGGCAGTAAAGCAGTACCACTTCCTGACCATTGCCGTTTTTGTCTGACTTCTTACTCATATACGCCTTTCGTCTCAAATACAGTTTTTCTACAGGTTTTCAGGTAATTCGATGCGCACACCTACCTTATTCTCCCATAGCCTAACTATAAGCAAATCCAATGCCAAGAGCATATTATAGATGTAAGTACTTGTTTTACAAGAAGTTATCTTCTGCCGAGCAGCATCTGTACCTGACACGAATATAACAATTATGTAGTATTTTCAAACATACATACAAATATGTCGTAAGTTAAGTTTGGTAATTTCAATAAAATTAACATCAGGTGTGTTTGCTGCCGCCACTGGATTTTTGCGGCAACCTCTTGTGTGACAATGGGATACGTCAATAATTTGCTGTTTAAGAATTTTTCAGTTGGTTGTGATTTTCCATGAGTTATTTGAAAGTTCTACAATTATGTAGTATCACGCATTTTCAGCAGTTTTGCCGCGTCTTTCGCAAAGTAGGTTATTATAATGTCCGCACCTGCCCTTTTAAATGAGATAAGTGTTTCCATGATCGTTTCATCTCTGTCGATGAGGCCTGCATCGGCGGCGGCGTTTAACATCATGAATTCGCCGGAGACATTATAGACAGCCAGCGGCAAGTCGAAACTTTGCTTTGCGCGGCAGATTATGTCCAGATACGGCAAAGCGGGTTTTACCATTATTATGTCTGCGCCTTCTTCAACGTCAAAGGCCATCTCGCGAATGGCTTCGTCGGCATTGCCGGGGTCCATCTGGTAACTTTTACGGTCGCCGGATGACGGTGCGCTGTGTGCGGCGTCCCTGAAAGGGCCATAGTAGGCCGAGGCGTATTTGGCTGAGTATGACATGATGGCGGTTTCGATAAGATCTTCGTTATCGAGGGCCGAACGTATTACGCCTATCCGACCGTCCATCATATCCGAGGGAGCAACTATGTCGGCACCGGCTTTGGCGTGGGCAAGGGCCATTTTCGCTAACAACTCACACGTCGGGTCGTTATCGATCCTGCCATTCTCTATGACGCCGCAATGTCCGTGGTCGGTATATGCGCAAAGACATACGTCGGTGATAACAAGCAGATCAGGAACAGCTTTTTTGATCTGTCTGATAGCTTCCGGGACCGGCCCGTCAGGAGCCCAAGCCTGAGAGCCTGTAGCATCTTTTTTTTCCGGCAGGCCGAATAGCAAAACAGCAGGAATGCCAAGAGCGGCAACTTCTACAGCTTCTTTAGCGATAAGATCAGGGGAAAGGTGAAAGCAGCCAGTCATGGACTCGATGGGATCCTTTACACCTGTGCCGGGACATGTAAAGAGCGGATAGACGAGATCGTCTACGGAAAGATGAGCCTGTCGTACGAGCCGCCGCATTGTGTCGTTCGTACGAAGCCTTCTTAGTCTTGTAGTTGGATAGAACATTAGTATTCTCCAATTGTAAAATCTGTTCGGATACTTTCAAAATAGCATCCGCATTATACCGCAGCTCCGGATGCACGCAAAGGTTTATCTGTCAAGGGCAGGGTGAAGCTAAATGTAGTACCGCAACCCTGCTGACTTTCCACCCATATTTTGCCGCCATGCCTTTCGACTATTTGTTTGGCGATGGACAGACCCAGCCCGGTGCCATCTTTTTCTATCTTTTTTGCATTGGCTGCCCGGAAGAATTCATCAAAAACCTTAGGGATGTCTTCCTGAGGAATTCCGATACCTGTATCGGAAATACCGATCTCAACAAAATCTTTTGTTGCGGTTGTTTTTAGTTCAATATTGCCGCATGGAGGTGTGTATTTGATGGCATTGAGCATAAGATTGGTTATCATTTCCTCGATGGAAAACTGGTTTCCGTAGATATTGTATCTTTCCGGAGAGCCTTCGTAATTGAGTGTTATCGACTTGCTTTCAGCTCTTGTCTTTATGGCAGTCATTGTATTTTCAATAGTAACACCAAGAAGGAAATATTCTTTTTCCAGCTCATGGGTTAACCGCATTTTCGTAAGTTTTAGCAGTGTTCTTACGAAAGCGGTAAGTTTTTTGGTCCTTGCCAGGGCTCGCCTGACAAACTCAGCCTGTTTGCTGTTCAACTGTCCGGTCATACCGCCATCGACGACATCAAGGGAACTTTGTATTGCCGCCAGATGTCCCTTTATGTCATGGGTAACCCTGGCTACATATTCGTCCTTTATCTTGTCCTTCTCCTTGAGCTGTACATTTGCCTGCCAGTAAGCTTCCTCCTGTTTACGCAGTTGGCTTGTGATCGAGCTGGTCATGTATACCACAAGGTACAGTGTTGTAACCAGTGCGGTCATAACACCGGTAACGTAATAACCATTGTTGTAAGAACTACCGCTAACAAAGCCGTTGAGGTAATAATGCCGAACAACTCCTCTATATTCCAGCGTCGCCAGCAAGATAAGCAGGACCGTAGCAAGTGTTGCCTGAAAGTAACTTTCACGGGCCGACAAGAGGATGCTGGCCAATATCATATGAAAAACAAAATATATGATGAAAGGATTTTCAATACCTCCGGCAAAATGCAGCAGGACAGTCAGAATGATCAGATCCATCGACATCTGAAAATTCACTATTCGCGTTACTGTCACCCTGTGTATCTGAAGGTTGCCTTTGTCATAGTGCCTGAGCAAAAGAAAAACAATCGCATTATAAACAGCAAGCAATGCCGCCATAGTATAAATAGCCGCCTCTTGCAATTGTATTGTCAGGATCTTACCGGCAACAAGAGTTGTAAGAATGACGCCTAATGAGGCTATCCATCTGAGTCTGACCAACCAGTAGGCCCGCCTGACGAGCCTGACATCTTGCGGCAACTGCTCCATCTTATACCAATCACAATTATAAAATGCGCTTTTGTTCGCGGCCTACGCTTCTTTACGAGAAAGCATTACGATTTCCAACGCGGAAAGTCATTACCGGGTTCCCTGAATAACAGGGTGTATTTCATTGCAAGTATTGTTTTTGTTCCAAAAACAACGAGCATTGAAAGATGCTCATAGTTTTCCAAAAGTCTCTACCCTATAAGGGTATTATGCATTCTTCGATAGAATCTTTTCTACCTCAGCCAGTAGAGCTTGCGGCTCTACGGGCTTGTCGAGGAAAGCTTCGACAGGCAGCCAATCAGGGTCACCGGCGGTAGATTTGAATTCTATGCCGGTTTTACCTTCTACGGCAGTGAGCATGAGGATCGGTATATCTTTAACCTCCGGATCCTGCTTGATCTCACGAGCCATCTCAAATCCGTCCTGCCAGGCATCCATCATTACGTCAAGTATGAGTAAGTCCGGTTTTTCGGCGGTCAGTTTCTCCTTGCCTTCAGATTTATTAACTGCAACAGATACTTCATACTGTTGGCTTTCCAGAATTGTCTGGAGAGCGATGGTGATATCCGGATCATCGTCGACGATCAATATTCTTGCCTTTGCCATGATATTCCCCTATAAAAACAAACCCTGTTTTCTAAATAGAACGAAAAACGTCCTAATACATATCGCTTAATTGCAAAGTTGAGTTTCTAAAACCAAATCATTATCTGCGTATTCCCAACAGTCAATAATTAAAACTTATCGTAAAAGATATCTTCGGGTTTAATGCCTTTGTCTTCAAGCACTCTGGTAACCGCTTCGATCATCGGAGGCGGCCCGCAAAGGAAAGCCTGCCGCGGCACGCCCGCTTCGAGATTCTTGTCCGCGGCAAGATGAATAAATCCTGTCTCTCCGTCCCATACTTCCCCTTCTTCAAGTTTGTCAGACAGTGCGTAAGCAATGTGGAAGTTTGGGTGTTTCTTTGCCAGTTCCTCGAATTCTTTAAGGTAAAAGACATCCTTTGTGGTTCTGCAACCAAAGAAAAGCCAGCATGTTCTATCCGGCCAACGGTCATAAATAGTGTGTATGATATTATTCATCGGTGCCATACCGCATCCGCCGCCGACGCATACGATCTCTACAGAGGGGTCTTCGTTCAGGACAAATTCTCCATACGGTCCGGTAAATATCACGGGGTCGCCTTCTTCGAGGTTGTGAAGATATGTCGAGCCGATACCGCCGGGAATTATCCTTACATTAAGCTCGACGACATTCTTTTCGTATGACGGCGAACTGATCGAATAGGCTCTGAAAACATCGCCATCCGGTGACGGAGCCTGGATCTGCACATATTGACCGGGTCGCTGAGATATCTCGTCGGGATCGTTAAGACGAAATCGTAACTCTTTGATGTCATAGGTCAGCACCTTAGTACTTTCAACGGTAGCGGAAAAGAGCTTTACATCCAGAAGCTCTTCAGGAATGCGAACATAAATATCTTCACGTATCTTCACCTGGCAGGCCAATCGGACATTGGCGCGTACCTCCTGCCTGGTCAGATATGGCGTTTCAGTGGGAAGGAGCGGCCCGCCGCCGGAATTGACCGTGATCTTGCAATGACCGCAGGATCCTTTTCCGCCGCATGCCGAGGGGATAAAAATATCGTTTGCGTAGAGGCTGGCAAGAAGGGTCTGGCCACCTTCAAGCTCAAGGGGTTTTTCGCCGGCATTGATATCGAGTTTACAGATACCATAGTTGACAAGAAAACGCTCCGCAACTATCAGACCTGCTGAGAGTATGACCACGATAGAACCAAAAGCTGCTACTGCTAACAAATATTCCACTTAAACCTTACTCCTGTTAAAGTTTGCTTTTACTGAATAGATACCATTCCCGCAAATCCCATAAAGGCCATAGCTAATACGCATGTAACTATCATTGCTATCGGAATGCCCTCAAAGGGTTGCGGTACGTCACTATACCTCATTTTCTGTCTCAACCCGGCCATCAGCACAATAGCAAGAGCCCAACCAATACCGCCGCCGAAACCAAAACCGACAGATTGAATAAAGCTGTAGTTGCGAATGATCATGAACATTGAGGCACCAAGGATCGCACAGTTAACCGTGATCAGCGGCAGGAAAATGCCGAGAGCGAAATACAGCTTCGGACTGAAACGCTCGATGATCATCTCAACGAGTTGTACGAAAGCTGCGATAACCGCAATAAAAACTATAAACTGCAAGTGCTCAAGATGAAGCTTGACCAGGACCAAATAGTAGATCGCATAGTTGAGCATAGTTGTCATTGTCATGACGAACGTAACGGCCGTGCCTAACCCTAAGGCGGTCCCTATCTGGCCGGAGCAGGCGATAAAAGAACACATACCGAGAAAATTGGCTAACAGAATATTATTAGTAAATATCGCCGCGACAATAATCACAAATACAGAGGTTTCACTCATTTCTTTTCCTCCTCCGGATCAGAGCCCTTAAAGAAATTGAATACGCCGATAACAATTCCGAGAGTAAAAAACGCTCCCGGCGCCAGAACCATCAACTGGTTCGGTGTGTACCAGCTCTCGCTGAGAATGGTAAAACCCATTACCTCACCGGTTCCCACCAGTTCTCTGAAAAAGCCGATTATGGCAAGGGCAACCGCATAACCTAAGCCGTTTGCGAACCCGTCGACTATCGAAAGGATAGGCGGATTCTGCAAGGCAAAGGCTTCTGCTCGTCCCATGACGATACAGTTGGTTATGATAAGGCCTACATAGGGGCCAAGCTGTTTGGACATGTCCCAGTAGAAGGCTTTCAGGAATTGATCGAAAAGTATTACGAAAGTTGCGATGATGGCAACTTCGGCGATCATGCGAATACGGTGCGGGGTTACCTTTCGCAGCAGTGACACAAAGAGGTTTGAACCTACGCATACGAAAATAAGGGCAATACCCATAACGATCGAGTTTTCCAGTTTGTTGGTAACCGCAAGAGCCGAACAAATACCAAGCACCTGGATCGCCAGCGGATTGTTTGTCCATGCGCCATCCTTGAGGGTGGCAATACCTTTGCCGCCGCAAAGGCCCTTACCACCGCATGGTCCACAGCCGCCTAATTGATTAGCTGACATTACTGTCTCCTGTACATTATTTATACTACTTAGTAGCAGCAGTTAAAGTCTCTATTGTCTTATTGATCATCTCCTGGACCTTATCGCAGGTCATCGTGGCACCGGAGATGGCATCTACCTGATTTTGGGCGGTTGCCCCTTTACCTTTTATAATGATACCGGGTTTTCCGTCGGCATCTAATATGGATTTGCCCTCAAATTGCTGACGGAACCAATCTGTTACGATCTCGCCGCCAAGGCCCGGGGTCTCTTCCTGCTCATAGAAAGTTATCCCGCGGATGGTCCTCATGTCGGACTCAAGCGCAAGAAAACCCTTAACCGGTCCCCAGAGGGCAGAGCCCTCAAAGCGAACAACAACAGCCTCTGTCTCGCCGTCTGCATCCGCTGGAGAGTAGACATAAAGCGTTATTTCACCTTGTTCCTGCTTTTTGACATTTTCTTCGTATATCTCGCGAAGGGCCATCGCTGAGACTTTTTCACCAAGAGGAACTTTCAAAGCGGTAAGGATGTTCAAGGTTTCTTCGGCTTCTTTGTTCGCTTCCTGATATGGCCTGGTAAAACTTGCCGTCGCAGCCAGAAGAAGGGCGCAGACCGTGCTGAGAATGCCGGCATAACTAAGCGTATAAAAATTACCCTTCACTCTTGAGCCTCCCAATACTGAATTTGAAAACAATTTCATCCAGGATGGGAGCGAAGATATTGCCAAGCAGTATGGCGAACATCATCCCTTCGACATATCCGGTGAAATTGCGAATAAGGATCGTTATTATGCCGATCAATATCCCGTAGATCCACTTGCCGGTATTGGTTATCGGGCTGGTGACAGGGTCGGTCGCCATGAAGAAAGCGCCAAAGAGCAGTCCGCCGGCGAAAATATGCCAGATGGCAGGAGCGAATCTTTCCGGGTCATTGAACTGTAATATTGATGCCAGAGCAAATGACGAAAAGAGAATTCCAACAACAGTCCGCCAGTTTGCCACTCGCGTAAACAGCAGGAACAAACCGCCGCAGATGATCATAAGTCCTGATGTTTCGCCGAGACTTCCTGAGACGGCACCCAGTACCATGTGAGAGGTGTCCTCGAATACCCCGCTCTTGGCAAGTACCAACGGTGTCGCGGAACTTACGGCGTCGAGATTCGAGGCACTGATATATTCGAGGAGCCTTCCGGAAACGCCGTGGCCCGCTTCGATCCAGTTGCCTGACATAGCGGCAGGATAGGCAAGTGCAAGGAAGCATCTGCCTACGATAGCGGGGTTAAACACATTTCTGCCGGTCCCGCCAAAAAGTTCTTTTCCTGCGAACACGCCGAACATAACGCCTACGCCAACCATCCACAGCGGAAGTGTCGGAGGCAGTATAAGCGGGAATATCATGCCTGTAACAAGGAAACCTTCGGCAATGGGCTCTTTACGTATCATCGCAAAGGCAACTTCTACTATGCCGCCGGCTGCGTAAGAAACGATGATCATTGCCGCCATACGCCAGCCGAAAAAGTACAGTGCTGCAAGCAAACACGGCACCAGGGCGATTATTACCATTGACATGAATCGTTTTACATCGAGGGGATCACGAGCAAAAGGCGCAACCAATGTGGTGCTCGAAGGCGCAAAACAGAAGTTCTCCATCGCCTCGTAAAGGGGCTTGAACGCGCTTAACTTGCCGCCGTCTTCAAAAGTCGGACGGACCTTCTTAAATATGTTAAGTAGTAACTTCACTAACCGTTCTCCTGAACTGATTTACGTTGCTCTTCTTCTTCGCGAAGTTTTTGCTGCCTGACCTCTTCCAGTCGTATCTGCTCTTTTTCTTCGGCGATTTGCTCCAGAGCATCGCTGAACTGCTGGCGAAGCTCGATCTTGGACGGGCATACAAATGAACACAAACCGCACTGAACGCAAAGGTCGACACGAGCCTGGTCGGCTTCTTCGAGCAAATCGCCGTACAGGTACTTATGTATAAGATGAGGCATGATCCTCGCGGGGCATACTTCCTCGCAGAAGTTACATGAGATACACGGTCTGCCTTCACCGCGGACAGCCGTATTTAAGGGCTCCCTGAACTTTGTTCTGACCACACTGAGGAAACACGGTGCATAACTCTCACGATCCGAACCGGGTCGCATAAAGCCCAGGAACTCTCTTTCCGTATGTTCTTTAAGGACGGTCACACCCAGGCATTCTGTTTCAAGGCCCATCACATCGTCGCCGATAGTTTCGCCGGTGAGCATCCCGCCTGTGATCATCCTCACGGGTTCATTGCCCGTGCACAGCTTCCTTATCGCTTCTATCGGGTATCCGGTCATTGTCTTTATATGAGTAGGCAACGCAACGCCGGGACCGGCGACCGAGACCAATCGGACGGTACAGGGTTTTTCAAGTGTAAGTGCCCTGTCAACTGCAAGGACACCTTCGGTGCGTATTGACCACACGGGCCCGTCGGCACTTTTTAGCCCAAGGCTCCTCGCCAAAATGCTCGGATGATTAAGGCTGTACTTTAAAGGTATTTCTATGATCTTGGCCCATGCATAACCGCGTATCTGCTGACGGACGCGATCGGCAAAGCCCGATGCTATCTTCGGCAGGACAAGATAAATAGGCTGATATTCCAACAACGACTGAAGATGCTCAAGACCGCGAGTAAACTGCAGGAGACGATTTTGCAATTGCACATCGCCTCGTGCGAGAAACGGTTCAAGCGCAAGTGTAGATACTATTATAGCTTGCGGCGTCCCAAGCGGATCGGGAAGTTTAAGGGTATCGTGAGCATCGCGGAAAAATTGCCATGCACCTAAGGATAAAAGTTTCAAACGTTTATCGCCGCCTGCGCCCATTTCTTCGACGATATGCTGGCGGTCCTTATTGGTAATGCCGGCATGATCGTCTTTATGGTCATAAAGCGTCCCGGTGTTTTCCAGTACGATATGGCCCTCTATGGAGTGGAGATCGATGGTGCCGGACAGAGGGGCAAGCAATGGGATCTCATAATTGTTGGGATCCTTTGCAAGGGTATCGCCCTTATTGATCTGCTCTCCATGTGAGACGCAAATATCGGTGAAAGCGAAACGTTGACTCTTAAGGGGAAGGTAAAGTTTTTTCGGCATGGGCATTACAGTCACATGCGGATCCGGCTTACCTGCCAGTAAAATGTTGTAACCACCTCTTGATTTCATGCAAGCACACTTTTTAAACAAATATTCTAATAAACGGGACAATTACAAAACAAAGCAAACCGTCTGCGAAACACTTTGCAGTTGACCGCAGGCCCGGTTCGCCAAACGCATTTCTCAAGGGTGCATCGTGTAATATTTATAGACACGACATTATAAACATTACCATCATCTTTTCAAGTCCTTTGATTCTATCTATGCAAGAAAGTACTGGAAAGAAATGGTCTGGTTCTCAGCTTTGAGAAAAACCGATTACAGCAAGTCGGCAACAACTGCCGTGGTTGCAGCGCGACACAACCCCGGGGAAAAATGTTGCGGATATAAGAAAATATTTTTCAGTTTTTTTCCGGCGGCGCGAACCTCGCATCGAGTTTGAAAAGTTTTGTTACCGGCAAATTGAGTACCGCCGAGCTGTCTAATCCCAACGACATCCTTATCTCTTCCAGTATCTCCGCAATCCTTTCATTGTTATAGGCGATAACTGTAAACCAGATATTGTAGTTGCCTTCGCGAAGATAGCTGTGGGTTACTTCCGGATATTTGCCAATTAGCTCAGAAGCTTCGGCTACCTTGCCGTCAGGGACGCTTACCGAAGCTAATGTACTGCTATAGCCTAACTTATGCGAATCAAGGCTGGCCCCTAATCTGCGAATAACACCTTCCCGGAGCAGGATATTCACCCTTTCCCAAAGCTCTTCAGTGCTGACCGAAAGCCGTTCTGCGATAATATCATAGGGCCGTGGCGACAGGGGGAAGTTGCTTTGGAGCTCATTTAAGATTTTCTTGTCCAACTCATCCATTTAAGCGCCTTGCTATTTTCAAAAAAGCCTTCTAATACCGATCACAAATATAAAATGCGCTTTGATGCGCGGTTAAGTTTCTTTACGACAACACATTACGATTTCCAACGCGGAAAGTTATTACCCTATATAGGGTATAAAACTGAGACCTGATAGTAGTATCGCATAATGGTAAAGTCAAGCAGCCAGTTGTGATTGTAGCTTGTTGCATATATGTTTTTGGTTGACTGAAAGGGTTATTAGTACTATAAACGCATTATAAGCAGTTGATCACCACTCCAGATGGTCATTTCGGAGCTGGTGATCTCGATTGAAATTGAGTGATTTCTAGCGGCCTTTCTCATTTTTGAGAAGCAAAAAAAATTTATTTTTGAAATCCGCGAAAAGGTGAATAATGTCGAAGGGAAAAGTATATCTGGTTGGTTCCGGCCCCGGGGATCTCGAATTAATGACTCTAAAGGGCTATCGGCTTATTTGTGAAGCTGATGTCGTACTCTATGACCATCTGATACCGATGGAAGTGCTCTCACACGCAAAACAGGGTGCCGAGCTGATATCTGTGGGTAAATTTGCGGGTGATCACACGCTTCGCCAGGAAAAAATAAATGCCCTGCTAATTGAAAAAGCCAAAGAAGGCAATATGGTCGTAAGGCTAAAGGGCGGAGATTGCTATCTGTTTGGCAGAGGCGGAGAAGAAGTAGAGGAATGCTTCGAAGCCGGTGTCGAATTTGAGGTTGTCCCCGGAGTAACCAGTGCTCTTGCCGCTCCATGTTACGCCGGGATACCACCAACACACAGGGATTGCACTTCCGAAGTAGCGGTCGTAACCGGCCATCGCAAAGCAGGCGACGATCGCCCGATAAACATCCCCAAAGCCGGGACGGTTATTTTTCTCATGTCCGTTAGCAACATCAAGAACATCGTAGCGTCATTACTTCAGCAGGGGTGGGCGAAAGACACACCTATCGCAGCGGTCGAGCACGGCACGTTTTACGATCAGCGAGTCGTAAAAGGAACGCTCGATAATTTCCTCGACGTCGCCGAAAAAGCGGTGCTGAGAACACCCGGATTATTTATCGTCGGCGAAGTCGTAAAACTTCAGGACAAGCTCGACTGGTTCATGAAACGCCCCAACGTACTGGTCCTGGGCAATCACCCAGATCGTTACAGACACCTCGGCAATATCGTTCACAGACGCATCATTGATTGCGTGGCGATTGACGATTACTCAAAAACAGATGAGATCGTAAAACGGATATCAGAATTCAACTGGATCGTATTTACCAGTGTCAATGGCGCGAAATACCTCTTTGACCGGTTATACAAAGCCGGACTGGACGCAAGATCATTAGCCAACTTAAAGATCGCAGCCATCGGAAAGAGTACCGCAGCCAGACTAAAAGACTTCGGTATCACCGCCGACCTGATCCCCGATAATGAGTCGAGCAAGGGGTTGGTGGAAGAGTTTTCAAAAATTAGCGTAAAGAGCGCAAATATCCTGCTCCCGCAAGCGGAAATCTCTTCAAAGGAATTGCCGGACGGACTGCAAGCTATGGGAGCCAACGTTGAAAAGGTAACTGTTTATAAAACCGTGGATATTGAGCCAGGCGATATTGATTTCGATTATATCGATCAGATACTTTTCACAAGCGGGTCAACGGTGCGTGCGTTCGTAAAATATTTCGGAAAAGTACCCGGCAATGTCAAAGTCTATTGCCTTGGCGAGCCGACATTAGCGATCGCACGAGAAAATAATATCGAAGGCGAAGTTTTGCCGAAGTAAATTTTATATCTATTCGCAGGAAAAAGTCGTATGAGAACACAAAAAAATACCAAACTGTTTCAAGAAGCTAAGAAGGTCATCCCCGGCGGCGTCAATAGCCCCGTCCGCGCATTCAAATCCGTTGGAGCAAAACCGATATTCATAGAAAGAGCCAAGGGCCAATATCTCTACGACGCCGACGGCAACAAATATCTCGACTATTGCCTTTCGTGGGGCCCGATGATATTGGGCCATGCCAACAAACTCATCCTCGACGAAGTCAGGAAAGCTATGGTCAAGGGAACCAGTTACGGCATACCGACAAAAGCCGAGACCGTACTTGCAAAAATGATAGTCAGTGCGTTCGATTCCGTCGAAAAAGTCCGGCTGGTAAGTTCTGGCACCGAAGCGGTCATGACAGCCATACGCCTTGCGCGCGGGACCACGGGCAGGGACAAGATCATAAAGTTCATCGGATGTTACCACGGACACGTCGACCACATGCTCGTCCAAGCCGGCTCCGGCCTTACCACATTGGGAGCCCCCAGCAGCCCCGGCGTACCCAGGGACTTTACCAAACATACGATCCTTGTACCGTATAATGATCTTGACGCAACGAAAAAGGTTTTCGAAAAGTACAGCGACAAGATAGCCGCCATAATCATTGAACCCGTCGCCGGCAACATGGGCGTAATACCCGCAGAGAAGAGCTTCCTAAAGGGTCTTCGTTCGCTCTGCAACCGCAACAAAAGTATACTAATATTCGATGAGGTGATCTCAGGATTCAGATTGACTTATGGCGGCGTACAGAAGCTGCTTGGAATAAATTCAGATCTTACATGCATGGGCAAGATAATCGGAGGCGGCTTCCCGATAGGAGCAGTCGGCGGCAAAGCCAGGATCATGAACAACCTTTCGCCCCAGGGCAGCATCTACCAAGCTGGAACATTATCCGGTAACCCCGTATGCGTCGCTGCGGGCATAGCGACACTTAAGGCGCTAAAGTCGCAAAATCCGTACCCAAAACTCGCCCGCCAAACAAAACAACTCTGCAAAGCGATCTCCGAAACTCTCGATGATGCCGGCACAAGCCACACGATAAATCAGATCGGTTCGATGTTCACACTCTTCTTTAATCCCGGGCCGGTAACAGATTACAGATCCGCGATCAAGTCAGATACGAAGTTGTACGCGAAATATTTCAGCCACATGCTAAACGCCGGAATATATCTGCCGCCGTCGCAATTCGAGGCGAACTTCATCTCGACTAAGCACACACAGAGAGATTTCAACAAAACGATCGCCGCCATAAAGGCACTAAAGTTGTAAAGGTATATTCCGGCGGTCAGCGTTATAATAAAAGTTTATATTGAAAATGACACTTGAGGGTTTTATATATGTACAAGTTTCAAACAACAATATCGATGCACCAAACCGATGCCGGCGGTGTTGTATTTTTCTCCAATTTTTTCGTCCTGGCCCACCTTTGTTATGAAGCATGGCTGGACGAGAACATCTCCATCGCCGAGATCATAGACGAAAAGAACCTCATAATGCCCATCGTTCACGCCCAAGCCGATTACCGCCAGTCGCTCTGCCTTTCGGAAAAGATCTCCATCGAAATGACCCCCGGCAAAACAACAAGAACAACCTTTCAACTAAACTACTCCATCTTCAACGAAGAAGGCGACATCGCCGCCGAAGTAACAACAATTCACGCCTGCCTCGACGAAAGTAAACGTAAGTCCACACGCCTGCCGGAGTTTCTGAAAGATATGTTAACCGCCTTGGGCGCATAGTGATAGAATATCATTTGTTCAGTTCGGATGCGTACCGAGTAAAAGCATCGCGATCAGGCTTTAGCGAGTTATCCGCAATATCCGGCCACGCATAAAACGCTACTGGGATCTTAAATTTCTCAATATGCTTTCCCAGCGTTTCTCTCATGCTGCCTTCATCTAACATCTGCCCTGACCTCATCTTTACGAACGCGACCGGCCTGTAACCATAAGGCGCCTTTGCAACCGGCACGACCACAGCCTGGGCAATCCCTGGTATATCTGCAATTGCCCTTTCGATCTCTGCAGGAAATATATTCTCACCGCCGGAAATAAACATCTCATCTTTCCTGCCGGTAACATACAAATTGCCCTCATCCATTCGCCCCATATCACCGGTGTGTAAATACCCGTCCGCATCGATCGGCAAGTCTAAGAGATCGCCGCTGACATAACCCTTAAAAAGTGTCTTGCCCTTAACGAGGAGTTCTCCATCATCGGATATCTTCAACTCGCGATATTTCAGCAGTCTTCCGGAAGCACCCTTAAATTTTTTCACATCTCCAGAACCCGTCGTCATTATTTGCGAAGCCATCTCGGTAGAACCATAAGTCGTGTAAATACTCAATCCTCGCGATAGGGATTCCTCGATAAGCCCTGCCGACACCGACGATCCGCCGACAAGAATACCTTTAGCGTTTCGCAGCTTATCAATACACTTTTCATTCTCCAGCAATTGCGATAGCTGCATCGGCACAAGAGAAATATGCGTAAAGTCAAATTCCCCCACAGCCTCAGCAACATACCCCCCCGCACGCGGAAACACGATAGTACCGCCATTTAACAAACTTCGCATCAGCAGCGAAAAACCGCTTATGTGATACATAGGTAGCGTCATCAGCCAACGATCATTCTTTTCAAATGGCATATTCAGATCAGCACCCGTCGCACTGTAATAATGATTGGATAGCGTATGCAGTACACCACGCGCGCCACCCGAACTACCCGAGGTAAATATTATACTCGCATCCGCTTCAAGATTAAGCTTCAAGCTGTCAAGCTCGCCCGGAGTAATTTCGTCCCCCTCGAAATCCACAAAATCCCCAAGCCGGTCAAACTCTACTCCCATATCCATAGCGGAAAGTTCCGAAGACACAAAAACCCTTTTGCAGCCAACCGCCCCCAGCCCGTCACGCAATTTCTCCGTCGGATAGCGAGTGCTCAAAGGAACCACCACCGCTCCCATTCGCCAGCAAGCCAACACAAAAACCACAAACTCTGCGGTATTTTCGCTAAGCACAGCAACTCTATCACCGCCAGCGATCCCGCCTTTGGTCAACTTCTCCGCTGTTGTGTTAATATGGTCTAACATACTCAAATATCTTTCAACAGATCTTCCCTCAAGTTTCCATGACTCTTCAAAACCTCTGCCAGATTTATGCTGCCATTAATTGCACTCACAGGGTTGACGAGCAAGTCATCGGCCAACCATCCGAAAGTACCGATACCATGTGCGATATTACTCAGTCCCATCTTCGCCGCAAAGAGTGCAAAACCGCAAAGCGTAAGCGAACTCTGAAACGTACAGCTTATAACGGATTTTATTTTATGTTCTCTCGCAAACCTTATAAACTCAGCCGACCGCTCCAACCCCCCAAGCAAAGAAGGCTTCAAGATAAACGCACCCACATGACTTAGATCATTCCCAATACCGCATCCGCACTCGACAAGTGTTTCATCAAGCCCAATAGCCAAACCCGTCTGCTCATAAAACTCCCCATGATCCTTTATATCTCCCACAGGTTCTTCAAAATACTCAATACCCTCGATTCCGACCTCGCGGCAAAACCCAACTGCCTGCCGCATATCCCATGCCCTGTTAGCATCCAGACGCAACGCCGCTTTCCCCTCAATCGCATTTTTTAGCTCGCATACCATTTCGACATCTTCCGCAACATCCTGTCTGCCAACCTTCACCTTTATCGATGTATATCCGGCATCGACCAATCTAACCGCATCGGAAACTATACCGCCTCTGCCCGGCACAAGCAAACCGTTCACAAGAACATTCATATTCTCCATCCCGGCTAATCTATCTTTCCCCCGAGCCCACATATCCCATATCGCCATTTCAACAGCCAACCTGACAGAACCGCACATCCCCGCCGGCAGCAATTCGTCAAAACCGCCCGTAAACCCAAATAGATCATCCGACACATCCAACCCGGCAATTTCATCTTTAAGATCACTAAGCTGGCAAACACACTCATCAAAACTCTCCAGGTGCAAATCCTCAAGCGGTGCAGCTTCGCCGTAACCGACGAATCCATCCTCACTGCGAAGAATAATGACAATGCCTTTCCGCCGCGTAATCGCATTCCCTTTGATCGTAAGCGGCCAGGTCAATGGCAGGTCATATCGCTTTATTTTGCACTCGGCTATCTTCATAATATCCACCCCACCGAAAACAGTACGCAGAAGATTGCCAGCAGCTTTCCGGTATCGGCCAGAAGTTCATTAAGTACTGCTGCGTCCGGTCCCGAAATAAATATTCGTATACAACGACATGCCGGAACAAGTGTAAACAAAGAGATCAAGCACATATAATGCCCGCGAATACAGAGACACAAAACAATAGGAATGAGACAGGCACCGGCGATAGAGGATATATATTCCACAACGGTAAAGCGATATCCGAACCTCACCGCAAGTGTTTTTTTCCCAACTGTCCTGTCGGTATGCACATCCCTGAAATTATTCACCACAAGTATCGCCGTTGACAATAGCCCTGGAGCTAGTCCCGCCAGGATCACCGTCGCCTTGATCGAACCTGTCTGCAAAAAGTACGTCCCACCTACCGCAATCGGCCCGAAAAAGATAAGCACGAACACATCGCCAAGCCCGATATACCCCAGTGGGTACGGCCCCCCCGTATACAGAATACCGCAGAGTATAGATACGATCCCGATAACGGCAATGGCGATCCCGCCTGTATAAACAAGATAACATCCCAGCACAAGCGCAGCCAGAAACGTAACAACGAACGCCTGTTTCATCTCAGCGGGAGTAACCAAACCGGCCTGCGTCGCACGAACCGGCCCGCTCCGATCGGTCGTATCTGCCCCCTTTACATAATCGTAATAGTCGTTGGCAAAGTTGGTCCCTACCTGTATCAGCAACGCTGCCAGGACAGTTACAAGGAATACGAGTACGTTAAAACCCCCCTCGCTATACGCCATCGCGCTGCCGACAAGAACCGGCCCGACAGCCGCAGGCAGTGTCTTCGGCCTTGCCGCTAAAAGCCATATTTTAAGTTTCGCCTGGTCCATCGAATCAGAACTTGGAAAAATCCGGTTTTCGTTTTTCGACAAAAGCGTTGCGTCCTTCCTGTGCCTCGTCGGTCTTGTAGAACAGCATCGTAGTCAGACCGGCTAATTCCTGCAATCCCGCCTGGCCGTCGCAATCGGCATTGAGCGCAGCCTTGAGGCATTGCAATGCAACCGGCGACTTTTCCGTTAGCTCCCTGCACCACTTAACCGTTTCGGCTTCGAGCTGTTCGTAAGGAACGACGGCATTTACAAGTCCCATTTCCACCGCCTCTTGTGCGCTGTACTTGCGGCAGAGGAACCATATCTCTCTTGCTTTCTTTTGCCCGACGATCCTGGCCATATAGCTTGCCCCGAACCCTCCGTCAAACGAACCGACCATTGGCCCCGTCTGGCCGAACACCGCGTTATCCGCTGCGATAGTCAAGTCGCATATCATGTGCAGAACGTGCCCGCCGCCTATTGCGTAACCGGCGACCATAGCGATAACCGGCTTGGCGCATCGCCGTATCTGCCGCTGGAATCCAAGAACGTTAAGGCTCTCGGCTCCGCTACTGTCCTTATACCCCGCATCGCCGCGTATCCTCTGGTCTCCGCCGGAACTGAATGCCTCCTTACCCTTTCCGGTCAGGACGATAACCCTTACCTTCGGATCTTTTTCTGCATCGCCAAATGCCTGCGACATCTCCCTGACCGTCTCCGGCCTGAACGCGTTTCGCACCTCGGGTCGGTTGATCGTGATCTTTGCGATACCCTCGAATTTTTCGTACTCAATATCGGCAAATTCGGCCGCCGTTTGCCAGTCAATTTTTTCCATTGATCAAACTCCCATTCAATTTCAATATTCTCAGGACTTTTCCATCGCCGCAATGATCTCTACCTTGATCTTTCGTCGAAGCCGAAAATCCGCTTCCCTGTCCGTCGATGCCTCAATCACAGCCGCTACACCTTTTTTCACAGCCTTGCTATACGCCTCAGCAAAGGCGTCCTTGCTGCTTACCTTATAATAGTCTATCCCGAAAGTCTCGGCAACACCGGCGAACGTAAACTCATGCCTTGCCGCGAAATAATCTTCAAACACATCCCCGCATTCCGATATCGGAAGAAAGTGAAATATCCCGCCGCCCTTATTATTGATCACGACAACAATGACAGGAACCCCAATTTTCCCCAACAGCGAAAGCCCGTTGATATCATGCATAAACGCCATATCGCCGACAAGTGCGGTAGTTGGTGTTTCTTTTCCTGCTGCGAAACCCGCCGTACTCGATATGATCCCGTCGATTCCGCTTACGCCCCTGTTCGCCGCAATGTTAACATTCGCTCTTGCAGTTACTCCGTACAGGTCAACGTCACGGATCGGCATACTATTGGAAACAAACAGCGACCCTCTTTCCGGGCAAGACTTGCTAACCTCTCTTGCTATGAAGGGCTCGCTCATACGTTCCTCGTTATCGATATTCTTTGTGATCACCTCTGTTGCCAGTTCGGCTTTGCGATCAAAGAATTTCGCGTACTCACCCGCAGGCTTTGCTTTTATCCGATCGCATAACGCCAGGCACACCTCACCAACGTCAGCTTCAATGTGCATCGTCACAGCATGTATCGGGTCATATCGCTCAGGGTTATTTTTGATAATGATATAATTCTCCGGGCGATTAAGATCGAAAAATTGACCGACCCTCTTGGAAGTTGTCCTGCCCCCAAGATGGATCACCACAGAAGATCTTGCCCGCTCGTTAAACTCTGTCGACATAAGCTCCGGGTCATAGTACCTGATCAAATTCGTACCGCACTCGGTCAATCGCAAACCACTTGTAAGGTCGGCATAGACTGCACAGTTCAATTTCCTGATAAGCTCCAGAGTCGCCCGCCGCTCTTTGTCTGTATTGAGTTTGCCGGCAACGACCATCACCCTCTCGCTGCTGTCAATGATACCTACCAGAGAATCAAGTATTTCTTTTGAAACTGAGATCGCAGGCTCCTGATATGCGCTGAAAGGATCTGCGATCCCTTTCCATTTGATAATATTTTTTAGATAATCGTCCGAAGGCGACACGTCATCCGGCTCAAGCGGCTCACGATACCGGCAATTAATATGGACCGGCCCGGCATTGTTATACTTGCTCCGATAGAGAGCCTGATCAACGGTCGTCAACACCATCTCCGGCGCGATCGTTTCATCCGGACACGGTAGATCGAACTGCCATCGGGTATAGGCCCCGAACATTTTCGCCTGATCTATCGTCTGGTTCGCGCCCGTATCGATAAGTTCCGGCGGCCTGTCAGCCGTAAGAATGACCAGAGGCACCTTATCGTTGCTCGCCTCCGTCACAGCAGGATAAAGATTAGCTGCCGCCGTCCCGGAAGTAGTTATTACTACAGCCGGTTTGCCCGTTGCCCTTGCGTAACCGACCGCATGAAACGCGCAACTTCGCTCATCATAACAAACAATACTGCGAGCCTTCTTATTACGCGCGACAGCAACGACCAAAGGCGTAGAACGAGAACCCGGCGAAATGCAGAAGTACTCGATCCCGTTTCGGATAAGTTCCTCGACTATCAGCCATGCCCAGAATGTATTTAAGTTTTTTCCCATTATCAAAAAGTTTTGTCAGCCGATCACATCCGTAAATTGCCGCAGTTTATTTTCAGTCTCGTCCCATTCCATCTCAGCTTCGGAAGCGCTTACGATTCCCGCCCCTGCAAACAGCGAGATACTTTTCCCCTCTACAAGCCCCGAACGAATACCAACGGCAAACTCCGCCGAATCCCGCCCGATCCATCCGACCGGCCCGCCATAGCAGCCCCGCGAAAAAGGTTCGTATTTCCTGATCTCATCCAAAGCACGATCCCGTGGAAAGCCGTTAACCGCCGACGTCGGGTGCAACGCGTCAATTATATCGCATGTGTGTATACCACTGCTTACTCTGCCCGTAAAGGTGCTGCGAAAATGCTGAACATGACTTAATGACAGAATATCCTTTTCACTCACAACCTCGATCCTCTCGCATATTCGCTTCAGTCCGGCCTTGACATCGTCAAAGACGTACTTGTGTTCGGCATGTTCCTTCGGCGATTCGAGCAGGCTCTGTCGAAAACTTTGCTGCTCCTGGGGGGTCTTTCCAGTTGGAGATGTCCCGGCGACCGCTTCACTGTAAATACGATTGCCGTCCGTTTTATACAAACACTCGGGACTGCAGCCGATAAACGCACACCCAGCTTGCGGTTGGATACAAAAGTTATACGTTGTTGTATTTTCATTCTTCACTTCCCGCAGCAGTTCGATGGGGTCGACATTCTCAGCCATCCCGAAAATCACCTTGCGGGACAGAACAACCTTTTCAATATCCTCCCGGGAAATATCATCTACCACGAGGGCAACATTTCGCTGCCATTGCGACCTGTCCGGATTCTCTTGGCGCCTTATTGTTTTGATAGCAGAGGGACCGATCGGAATTTGCCCGATCGCACCATCCTCAAAAACCACACCCTCTAAAGATCGCAAAAGTTTTTCCATTATCGTTTCACAACTATCACCAGACTGACATAGGACATTAAAGACAAAACTGCTTTTTCCCGCCTGTCGTAATAGTTCAAACTCCGGAACAACAAAATAAAACCTCCCAAATCCGGCCCACTGCTCAGAATCGCTGCCCCGCGGATCAAAGCACATACTGCCGAAATACCTAACCCCTTCATCGCAAGAACCCAATCGTTCCTCGATTATCGCCAGAACCTCCGCCGCCGCAAGCCCCCCATCATCCATCAGCACATCGGCGCATCCGACACCCGCTGCTTCAAGAGTGCCTTCCCGGTCTGACCAATATACCCTCGATGCGTTCCTCTGAACACTCAACCAGTCAAGCGGACAAACATCTTCGGCATCGACCTCAAAACGGCAAAGACGCCCGGTCCCGTCACTCAATGGATGCAAGCCCGCCCTGATCCGACCTATAAGCCGTTCGGTTAGGGACTCCATGCAGCAGTTTTCACTTTCTTCCATCATCGTATAAAATCACAATTACAAAGTGCGCTTTGATGCGCGGTTAAGTTTCTTAACAATAACGTATCACAAGTTCATCGCGAAAGCTTATCACCCTATAAGGGTGTTATCTGCGTTTCGCAATTCAACGGTCCCAACCTGACCATCTTCGTTGATCTCAATATACGCGTATGACCCGCGATACATAGGACCGGGATTGACAAGCGTTGTCTTTCCAATATGGTCAATCCCCGCTGCATCGTGGATATGTCCCGACAGGGCAAGCATCGGTTGACAGCTCTCTATAAAATCCCTCACCGAGATACTGCCCGAATGACCGCTGCCCGTAAAATCTACAACCGTACCCCCCGCCGGATGGTGACATACAAGAATGATCTTATCCTTCGACTCAAGGATCTCTTTCAGATGCCCCAGGCACACCGCAAAATCTTCTTCCGAGGACTCATTCGGCGTATGCCTCGGACAAGGCAGCGACCCACCTATCCCGACCAGATTGAAACCGGCAAAATTAACGTAATTGCAATTGAGATTGATCCCTTCCTCGCGGAGATATTTATCGACAGCAGGAGTATCACAATTGCCCGGCACAACGAAGACCGGCGTATCGTATTGCCGCAAGGCACGGATAATCCTCTCGGCTTGCTTTCTGTCGCCAAAGTTCGTAATATCACCCGCCACCAGAACCAGATCGGCCCCGGCGACATCATCGGCGATACTATCGAGATGATCCACGCACCCATGAATATCAGCTAAAGCAATGATAATCATATCTAAACGCTAACCCTCACAAAAAATGCTCTATTTCACTTTATTGCCGAGGTATTGTAACGAACCGCCCCCTCAACGTCAAACAGCAAATATACTGGACAAATCGCAGATAAACCGATATAAAGGCAAATATGTAACCGATACGTTAATAACTGAATCTTAGGGAGTTACCATGATAGTCGTAATGAAACCCGGTGCAAGCGAGAAAAATATCCAGCATGTCGTGGACCTGATCCGTGATTATGACCTCAAGGAGCATATTATATACGGCACGGACCGTACGGTCGTAGCCTGCCTCGGTGACAAGAGAATGCTCGACAAAGGCGCTATCGAAAACGCCCCAATGGTCGAAAAGATCGTCCCAATTCTCGCCCCCTATAAGAGAGCCTCATTAGAGGTAAAGAAAGAAAAAACGATCATAGAAATAGGACCGGAAAAATTCCCGCTCGGTGGCAGCAAGGTCGGCGTCATCGCAGGTCCATGCGCGGTGGAAAACCGCGACCAACTGCTAAAAACTGCCGAAAAGGTCAAAAAAGCCGGCTGTATAGGCATCCGGGCAGGAGCCTACAAACCACGCACAAGTCCCTACAGTTTCCAGGGCTTGGGCGTCGAGGGCCTTAAGATACTGGCAGAGGCAAGAGCGCAAACCGGCCTCGCGGTTGTAACCGAGGTCATCGGCCTTGAGCAGTTGGACGTCGTAGCTGAGTATGCAGATGTCCTCCAGATCGGGGCAAGGAATATGCAGCACTACCCACTGCTCGAAGCCGTCGGCAAGATCAACAAACCCGTACTCCTCAAACGCGGTATGAGTGCCCATCTCGACGAGTTCCTCCTCGCCGCCGAATACATAATCAATGGCGGCAATACCAACGTCATCCTTTGCGAAAGAGGTATCAGAACATTCGAAAAATATGTCCGCAATACGCTTTGCATATCCGCGATCGCAGAACTCAAGGACAAAACACACCTTCCCGTCATTCTGGACCCGTCCCATGGAACCGGCCACGCCCATCTCGTCGGCCCTGCAAGTGCCGCTGGAGTTGCCGCCGGGGCCGATGCCCTGCTGATCGAATGCCATCTCGACCCGGAACACGCAGCATCGGATGGTGCCCAATCCATAACACCGGCTGCCCTGGTTGAACTAATGGCAAAGGTCAAACGCATTGCACAGGCAATAGACCGCAGTGCCTGATCTACTGGATATAAGCAGAATTTTCGAGACTAACTTTCGGGGTCTCTTTGGGCGGGTTTTCCCCAATAAACCTCTTTACATTTCACCGAAACTCGAATACAATACGTTCATAATAGTTATGGGGAAGGGTTCGGATACCCTTTAAATGGTGCTGAGTTGGTTAGTTTTGCCCGAAAACTCAGGCAAAGAGTTTTAGCTTTCCTGCAATGGAATGGTCGTAAGTAGCTGCAAATAAATATGTTACGAAAGATGACTTAAATTTAGGTGTTGTCTTGACTATAAACCAAAAAGGGCCAAAAAGGCCCGCAAGAACAATTTTGTCTTTTATTGTTTAATTTGAAAAGTATTTATGAATATGACTAAAAAGAAAATAAAATTGGCTGACGTAGACCGACCGAACCTTTACCGGGAGATATTCCCCTACACAGAGTTTCCGCGAGTAGAGTTCGACAACCAGATCGTACCGTTGAATATACCTGAGGACATCTGGATCACGGATACAACTTTCAGGGACGGCCAGCAGGCAAGGCCCCCATACACACCGAAGCAGATACTAAGAATATTTGATTTTCTGCATGAGATCGATGGTGGAACGGGCCTCATCCGCCAATCCGAGTTCTTCCTGTATTCCAAGCGGGATCGTGAAGCGGTCGAACTCTGCAAAGCCAGAAATTATGAATTCCCGCAGGTTACAGGCTGGATAAGGGCGGTAGCTTCGGACTTTAAGCTCGTAAAACAAATGGCCCTTGCAGAAACCGGCATACTCACATCGGCAAGTGATTACCATATCTTCCTCAAGCTTCGCAAGAAGCGGGGTCAGGCAATGAACGGCTACCTCGATGTTGTCAAGTCTGCTCTGGATAATAACATTATTCCACGATGCCATCTCGAGGACGTCACCCGTGCCGATTTCGAAGGCTTCGTACTGCCTTTCGTAGCCGAGCTTATGAAACTGGCAAAGGCTTACAGTTCCAAGGTAAAGATCCGGCTTTGCGATACATTAGGTTTTGGAGTATCGTATCCCGGAGCCCAACTTCCAAGAAGCATACCCAAGTTGATACACGGCCTCCTTGAAGTTGGCGTCCCCGGCCGGTGGCTCGAATGGCACGGCCATAATGATTTTCATAAGGTCCAGGTAGATGCCGCTACCGCATGGCTTTACGGATGCTGCGCGGCCAACTGCTCGATTTTCGGTGTAGGTGAACGCACCGGCAATCCGCCGTTAGAAGCGATGGTAGTCGAACACGCCCAGATCAAGGGCACCGATACAGGCATCAATTACGCCGTGATCACTGAACTTGCAAGGTATGCCGAAAAAGATCTGGGTTTCACCCTGCCGGGCAATTACCCGCTTGTTGGAAAAGGATTTAACGTAACGCGAGCCGGTATTCACGCCGATGGACTACTCAAAAACGAGGAAATATACAATTGCTTCGATACGTTGAAACTGCTCAAACGCCCCGTCGGAGTTGCGATTACCGACAAGACAGGAGCCGCCGGGATCAAGCACTATATCGAAGAAAAACATGATATCGAAATACCCAAGCACGACCCTCGTATCATAATGATCAAGGATAAGATTGACGCTGAATATGCAAGCGACCGCGTCTCCGCCGTATCGGACGAAGAGATGACCGCATGGATCGCGAAGGCTTTCGGTAACAAGCTGCCGCCGCTTAGATAAGTAGGTGAGTAAATTTGGCAAGCGACAAAATCAAGGCCGTTCTGTTTGACTTAGGTGATACCATTCTCAACTTTGGCAGAATAAAAGCCAGCGAACTTTTCAAGGATGCCGCACGAGGGTCACACGCCTTTCTCGAAGAATGTCAACAGCCAGTCGCCAGAATGCTCGCATACGGACTGGTAAATCTTTTTGGGATCAGATTTAACCACCTCGTATCACATATGACCGGCAAAGATTTTGATTCGCTTTTGCTATTGAAGAAGTACGGCGACAAAAGGGGATTTGATCTCCCGGTCGAGCAGTGGCAGGAGATCAACTGGCTATGGTATCTCCCGCTGAGAAAAAAAACAACTCTGGAAGCCGATATCGTTGGTACGCTCGAAAAACTCAAGGAGATGGGGCTAAAGCTGGGGATCATTTCAAATACTTTTGTAAACGGCCACGCACTGGACAGACACCTCGAAGAAGAGGGCCTGCTGGACTTTTTTCCGATACGGTTGTATTCATATCAATTTGATTTTCGCAAACCGGACAAAAGGATCTTTCTCGAAGGAGCCAGGCAGATCGAAGTTCAGCCGCAAAACATCATGTATGTAGGTGACAGGCTTGATAAAGATGTTAAGGGTTCCGCTCGTGCGGGCATGATACCTGTGCTCAAGAAAGCATACACCAACGAGGGTAAAAAAGTACCCAACGGCACACACAAAATAGAAACTGTCGCCCAACTTCCCGACCTGATCGAAATGATAAACAACAAGCAGCACTCCCCGGATACAGAGCGAACCGGCACTTGCACGCCGTGTTTATAAACTCGTAAAGAGACACGCAACATTAAAAAAAACGGTTCATCCGGCAAAGGATAACGACAATGAAAGAAATTGGTGAAAATAACGAAATATTGGAGTTCGCCATTGGCCGTGAAGTAAAGGCCAATCGGTTTTACGTCTCGCTTGCCGAACGAATAGCCGACCCAAGGATGAAGCAGCTTTTTCTTGATCTTGCTGTCGAGGAGCTTGAACATAAAGCAAAGCTTGAGTTTGAATTGATCAAGAGAGGCCAGACGCTTGCGATAGACGACACGGTGGACGAAGATGACGACGAGTATCCTATGATAGGGGTTCCCGACGGGCTGATGATGGATTATAAAGCGGCGATCGATATGGCGATACAGAAGGAAAAGGTAAGCTTTCGCCTTTATGTGGATCTTACGGCAAGGGCGCAGGGTCATGACTCAAAAGAGTTGCTTTACGAACTTGCCGAAGAAGAAATGAAGCATAAGCTTCGTTTCGAACAGGAATACCAGCAGCTCACCCAAGCCGATTAACACGTTAGAAATATCAATTTGATATTATTTCTTGCCCTTACTCTTATCGTTGCTGTCCGTTGTAATTTTAAGTTGGTCGCTGCCTTCGAACTCCGTTCCGTTTTTCAATTTTCCATAGACACTGATATCCGCCGACGTCGCATCGCGGTCTATCATCTCCTGTAGCAGTTTACGCTCGAATTTAACTAACAAATACTGATTCTCAGCATCGACTTCACTATGTACAGGTGCGATCTTACCATTTAGCAGCAATGCGCCCGTATCAATATCAGCGGGCGAGTAACCGCCATCGAACGCTATTGTACCGGTTACATATTTTCCATTGCTGTCGAGGTTAAGCGTTCGGGGCATCACCTTAATATTCACCGCCATCACAGCCTGATATTCGTAGGCACCCATGTCTATGCCCTCACCGGAAACTCTGGGGTTGCCGCCAACATCCGTTAAACCCGCAACAGATTCCTGCCCGGCACCTGTATCAACACAGGGCGAGTATTTTTGCAATCGCAAATCGGTATCGGATATGAACATGGGATCGTCGAAGATATTACCCGCCGCAAGGTTCAGAACACAACTGCCCTGAACCACGACTTTCGTAACATCACTGCTCAAATTACAATAGAAAAGGTTCAACGTAGTAGCAGGCCCCATGTCCGCTATCAAGATGTCCGCCGCTGCGGGCGACGAGTTATTATAGATTATACAGTTTGTCATCGTGACATTGCTTGCTGCATAGCTGTACATCCCGCCTCCGCTATTCTCAGCCGAATTGTCGGTAACTGTGCAGTTCTTCAGGGCAACTGTGCTTTCGCCATGTGCGTATACCCCGCCTCCGCGCCGAGTGCTGTTACCGGCGATGAGACAGTTTTCAAAGATGCCCCCGGAACCGATGGAATAAATTGCTCCTGCACTGTTGCCCGCCGTATTGCCCGTAATGTAGCAGTTCCTGAAGACAGGACGGCTGCCTGTATGTGCGATGTAAACGGCACCGCCCGAGATCACCGCGGTATTGCCGCTTATCACACAGTTTTCAAACACGGGGCTCGAATTTTTATGACAGTATATCGCACCGCCAATGAAACCATAACCGCCGGTGATGGTAACACCTTGTACTTTAGAATTGCCGGTTTCACCCATATAGAATGTAAATACCTGAGCGCTGTTGCCGCCGTCTATTACAGTGGACGCAACCGTTTCAGGGTCACCGGGATCGACAGAGCGTACCGTGATCGCCTTTCCCTTGAAATTGATCCTGTTATTGCCGCTTCCTGAGTAAGTGGTATCGGGCGACAGAACGATCGTATCGCCATCGGCAGCAATATTTATCGCAGCCTGGATCGTGGAGTAGTTGTCAGGTACATACCGATCGGCTGCAAAAGCGAAGGAACAGATCAAAAAAAATATGGAACAAATTGTTATTCTTGCCAGTTTCATAATTTCACCCTCCTAAAGGCGTCACTATATTGGTTTACACTTACATTCCTTCGCGATAAGAAGTCGTATTGTAGTGAAGTACTATTTCGGCCTCAAAGCCTGCGGGAACTTCATATGCACCTGAACGGTTGAAGAACAGATCACTGTTGCCTGACAATACCATGGGAGTATCTGAGTAATTCAGGACCGAACCTGTGATAGTGCCGCCTGCATCACCGAAGAAGGTAATGCCGTTTGCGGCGATAGCGCCATTGAGCGTACCGAAATTCCCGCCTAATCCCACACTAAAACCAGGTGCCATCAGGAAAGTGCCGGTCTCGTCCCTTAAGGCACCAAAATCTTCGCCAAGATCCGAGACAGGTGTACTGGAAACACTTCCCTGAAAGATCAACTGGTTTGTTCCCGAGTTGTCTTCGACATCGCCATCACCGACGACGAGTCCTCTTATCTCGGCATTGCCGGTAAATGTAACGATGTTGGGCGACTCGATGTAGATAATGCCTTCTATTATAGTATTGCCGGAGAACGTGGGATTGGTGCCGCCAGGTATTCGGATATTGCGGTATGTGGCGTCAGAGGTGGAATCTTCATCGGGGTCAAAGGTGTTCTCAATATATTGTTCGAAGTAGCTGGGGTTGGGAACAGGGAACTCCACATCATTTACACCGATCTCGACATGGTTCTCTATCGCATCGTCACCGGTTTCTCCTCCGATGCCCGCCTGTCCGCCCTGCAAGTCTACTGTCGCATCGGGATTTGTTATCTGAACGTCGCCGGCGATCTGGGAGTTACCTATAATACTAAGAGCCTCATTCGTGCCTTGGCTTTCGATATATACGTCCGCCTCTACCGCAACGTTGGTTCCGTTAAGCTCGATGTTACCTTGCAGCTCCAGAGGTCCCTTTGTCGCGACACCGAAGTCAAAAACGGTGTGATCGCGGATTCCAAAATTGCACTTTACATTGAGATTTCTTTCTACCGCGCCAGCCGCACCTTCTATGTTAATTTGCAGAATGTCAAGGTTAGCGTCCTTCTCTATCTCTACAGTGAAAGACTGATCTGTATTGAGACCGAAATCGCTAATAGCTAATTTAGTAGGTGCCCCGAATTCGTCAAGGGTCGTTGTAGCATTAAGACCCACCGCGTTAAGATCCGTTTCGATAGCGGTTATCAGAGTTGAGAACATGTTTTCAGGTGTTGTTGAGCCGGGCATGGTAACTCGACCAAGCCAGTAACGAATGTATTCAAGACCGGAGTGAGCATTTTCGAATGCCCGATTGCCCTGGCGGTGGTTTACAGATGAGCGGGCATTATTCAACGTCATTGTGACCATGGCTACAGAGAGCGACGAAAAAATCGCTATAAATACCATCGCTATAATAAGCGCTGTACCCGTGCGTTTATTTATTTTTTCTCTTTTAGTCTCCATTGTATTACCCTCCCACTTCAAACGATTTTTCTCCAACTAAAGTATAACTTAAAAATGCAGGAAGGGTTGTAAAAAAGGAAAGGATCAAAAGAAAATCAGCGACGAAGGTCCCATAAGAAAACCGCTGTCAGCATGACAGCCGTCAATTACAAAAAAATGTTACATTCGTTACTGTTTTTTTTCGGCGTGATAGGAGCTTCTTGTAAACGGCGATGACATCACCCATGTAAAACCGATGTCTCTCGCTTTTTCGCCCCAGAAAGCGAATTTATCGGGCGTAACATATTCGACCACATCCAGCGATTCTTTCGTCGGACGCAGATACTGACCGATCGCAATGCGATCACATCCGACACTGTGAAGATCGCCGAGAACTTCGACAACCTGTTCGTCGGTTTCGCCGAGCCCTAACATGATAGAAGACTTCGTCTCCATCTCCGGAGACCTTTCTTTTGCCTTTTTGAGCAGATCAAGTGAAAGCTCGTAATTACCGCCCGGTCGTACCTTCGAATAAAGAGCAGGTACCGTTTCGACGTTATGCCCGAAAACAAAAGGAACAGCCGCTCCAAGTATCTCAAGAGCCTTCTCCTGACACCCGCGAAAATCAGGAACAAGCAGCTCAAACTCTGTCCCCGGATTCTCCGCCCGGCACCGCGTTATAACATCGCGAAATTGCCCCGCTCCTCCATCATCAAGGTCATCGCGGTCCACACTCGTAATGACCAGATATTTTATTTTCAACCGTTTCGCTAATTCCGCAATACGCCCCGGTTCGGTTGTGTCGGGCTCCAGCGGCTTGCCATGACCGACAGCGCAGAACTTGCAGTTGCGCGTACAGATATTGCCTAAGATAAGAACCGTCGCCGTACCCGAATCCCAGCACTCCCCCCGGTTCGGACAGTTCGCATTCGTACAGATCGTCTCGATTCCCAGATCGCTCACCATCGCCGAGGTTTTGGCATAAGATTCACTCGCCGGTATCGGCCTCTTGAGCCATGCCGGAAGCCTGCCGCGTTTTTTGTCGTCTTTACCACCGCTGTTCATATTTGATTGGACCATTTTTCAATACACAGTTTCGCGATCTTTTCTTTGGCATCGTTTATATCGATGGCCCCGCCGCTAACTTCTTCCGCCGATAATATCTCAATATCCTTCAAACCACACGGAACTATCAGATCAAAAATACCCGTATCATTGCAAATGTTTATCGCCATCCCGTGAAACGTCACATGCCTTTTCACCTTAACACCGATCGAAGCGATCTTGCGCCCCTCATCGAGCCACAACCCCGGCAGACCCTTGCGCCGACCGGCTTCAATACCATAGGACCCAAGCAGAGCGATACCGATAGATTCCAGCGAACGAACATATTCGCTGATGCCCATTTTGATAGTTCGAAGATCAATGATCGGATAAAAAACAAGCTGACCCGGATTATGAGCCGTCGTCCCGCCGCCCCGGCGAACCCGCGCAATATCAATACCCCGCTCCTTGAGGTTCGTCTCATCGACCAGAAGCTTATTCTCCGATTTCCGCGCTCCTAACGTAATTACCGGCGTATGCTCCAGGATCACCACAGTATTGCCTATCACCCCCTTGATCCGCTCATCGACCAGACCCTGCTGCATCTCAAGAGCCTCAGCATACCCCATCGGGCCATAGCTTACAATTTCCAGCGGACAAGCGTGATTCTTAACTTCAGACATGCGAGCATTATACCACAAACCCCCACAAAATAAAAGCCGGCCCCCAATCGTGACGAGTGGCACGGTCAAGCTGTGCTTGGCCGTGGAGGGAATCTACAGTACCTCCCTGCGATACTATTGCGTAAGCGATTGGGAATCTTCGAGTTGTTCGACCACGCAAGCCAGAAACTCGGCGGCGTAGAACTCGTTTATTATCATCTGGTTTACTGTCAGCGACAGAGACAATACTCTCCGTTTTTCGATCTGACCGTTATCGGCCATCACCGGCGTCTCTTTTAATTTCCCCATCGCGATTATTCCGATAGCCCCCGGAGGCGCGATCGCGTAAAAAGAATCAATGCCATACATCCCCAGGCTGCTCATGACAATATTGGCCCCGTCGAAGTCATCGGGCATAAGTCTATTCGAGCGGGCCTTCTTCAGAAGTTCATCGCTCTGCTGAGCTATCTGACCCAGACTAACACCTGTCGTGTCTTTTATGACCGGCACCACCAGACCTTGAGCGGCAGCCACCGCAAAACCAACACCAACATGTTCAGAGATCGTGATATTGTCACCACTGGCATCGCTGGTCGCCGCCATAAGCGGATACCGCTCTATCGCACGCGAGATAGCCAGATAGAAAAAATCATTCGTAGACACCCGAACTCCCGTTTCCTTACACCACCTCTTGCGCACTTTCACCAGATCGGTAACATCAACATCTCGTTCGAGATAACAACACGGCATTTCGTGCTTGGACTTAAGCATCAGCTTACCGATAAGCCTTTGTATCCTCGTAAGAGGGATCTGTTTTTCCGTCACACTTGTCATATTTAAGCCATTTCGTAATTTCGCCGCAAAGAACATATTTTAACAGCAAAGCTATGATATGCAAGTAAATACCTGCATCGCCGGCAAAATCCAGCTTAACAGTCGAAGGATAAACGCCGATTATTTAGTGGGTCGCATCGATTGTGCGCCCGCCCGGCAGATCGCCGCAAAGCCTTTATTGAGAGTATGTTATGAGACAGCAGCCTGTAATACAGATCGTAGATGACTCGAGTGTAAACCTTACCTTGCTCGAAGAGGTTCTAAAAAGCGAGGGCTACTCCGTATTATCGGTCCAAGCCGGGCTTCAAGCTCACAAAGTAGCAGTTGACCAGCGCCCTGATCTCATACTCCTCGATATCATGATGCCCGACATCGATGGCTTTGACGTTTGCAAACGACTGAAACAGGATCCTGCCACAACCGATATACCGGTGATATTCGTCTCGGCAAAAAATGATGTTGAAAGCAAGGTGAAGGGCTTTGAGATTGGAGCTGTCGATTATGTCACCAAACCATTCGAAAAGGTCGAGATCTTAGCCAGGGTAAGACTCCATCTCAAACTCAGCATGTCGGCAAAGGCTCTCGCCGCCGAGCAATCCGAAAAATTGAGATCTATCCATGACGCCCAGCAAGCCATACTCGTCCAGCCCAATGAAATTCAGGAGGCGAATTTCGGAGTGTGCTACCGTCCAATGCATGAAGCCGGAGGAGACTTTTACGATGTAAAGGATATCGGGCAGGGCATCTTCGGATATTTCGTCGCGGACACCAGCGGACATGACCTCAAAGCATCATTCGTCACACCCGCACTGAAAGCGCTGGTTGGCGAAAACGTAAACCCCGTCTATACCCCGGTAGAGACAATGAAGCATATCAACTGCGTACTCAAAAACATGTTAACAGAAGGAAAACACGTCACTGCAAGTTACGCAAAGTTATACCGCAAAAAAGGTCTGCTCGAAGTCATAAACGCCGGCCACCCGCCCGTAATATATCTTGCCAAAAACGGAAGGGCCCAATCGCTTAATACCAATGGCGATGTACTCGGAGCCTTTGAAAGCGTTTACTTCGAGCCCAACTGCCGTCAGGTCGAACCCGGCGACAGGTTCTTTATGTACAGCGACGGACTTATCGAAACAGACGGAAATTCGCTCGAAGAGAGAAAAGAAGGAATAAAGAAGTTATGCGAGTATTGCTACCAGAGACGTGCAGAACCCGTCCAGGAATCCGTAGAAAATATATGCAAAGATATCCTCGCAGGCGATAGCGAATTCAAAGATGATATTGTTCTTTTAGGTGTCCAGGTATGACAGACGACAAAACCCCAGCCAGACATTTTTTTGCCGCTTTCCCGGCTACATTGGAAAACATTGATATCATCTGCAAAAATATAACGAAACTGTTGACCCGATCGGATATTGATGATGTCTTGTTTAACGTCGAACTACTCGCAAGAGAAGCGATGGTAAACGCCATCACACACGGAAGCGGCATGGATAAAAAAAAGAAAGTTACATTTGAGTTACGCCTTGGATGTGACGATATTATTATGGAGATAACAGACACCGGCGAAGGCTTCAACTGGCGAGAGGAATTTACTAAAGAAACCGAGGTGGTAAGCGAAGACAACAGAGGACTTCCGACATTCGGGCATTACGCCGACGAAGTAAGTTATAATGACAAGGGTAATAAGCTTTTTATGAAGAAGCGGATAAACGTTTCTTGCAGAGGATAATTATGAGTGAAGTAGTTACTGAGCAGAATGAGACAATAGTAAAACCGAAAAGGAACATCGTTGCCTCAATGGCGTCGGATTTCCGCTACGAGTTGCTTGACCTGATAAAAGACGGCGCCGCCCAACTGACTGTGGATTTTGAGGGTGTAAAGATGGTCGACTCCGACGGCATAGGTGCACTCATAGCCGCACATAAGGCCCTTGCCAAAAATGGCGGCAAACTCGGGATCGTTAACCCCTCAGACGATATCCGCGAGTTTTTTAAATTAATGCATCTCGACAAACAGTTTTCTGTCAAAAGAACATAGCCCCACCAAAATATCTGCCTCTACAAACCTCAAATAGAGAAAAAACATTTGAGCTGACATCCAAATTCCCGGTTCAGACCTCCAGCAGCTTTGTTTTCGTTTCCTGACGGTTTTTTCCTCTTGTTTTCATCCTGCCGAATAGTTACTATCTTTTCCCCGGGAACTTTAGAATGTTAACAATAGATCAGGAGAACAAATATGAGTAACTTATCATTACGCCTTTCTTTGTTAGTTTTTTTCATTGTAGTTCTGGCATTTGCCGCTAATGCTGCGCCAGCAAAAACTGCCGATATGAACGTATCGTTTGTCGATGAGTTGGCCGATATTTTCCCCGATACCCAGGTTCCAGAACCGCCCGTTCATTCATATACGCTCGATATCCCCCGCGGCGCCATCGCTGGTGTGCATCTGATACTGAACAACCTCGAAGAAAAGCAAAACCTTACCTTTTCTATCGCCTGCAAGGGCAAGAAAACTGCTGCCCCAATTTGGTATCGCCTCATAGATGTACCCGTAGAACAAAATACCGGCCTGGCCGCTCGACTGGGCACTGACAATCCCCATGTGATCCGCAAGGCACCGTTCCGCGTATACGATGCCCTGGAACCGATAGGTTCATCCTGTACAGTCAACGCACCGACAACTGCCCTGCGACTGGAGATACCCGCCCATATCAACTCCAAGCCCGGTCAACGAAAGTGCACCATCAACCTCAAATGCGGTAAGCAATCCCACTCACTAACCTTAAACCTCAATATTTACAAGATCAAACTCCCCACTGTCGGCGCCAACAGCCTGCCATACACCAACTGGTTCAGCCTTGACAATATTGCCAAAATACACAACTTAAAACCTTTCTCAGAACAACACTGGACCATGATAGAAAAATACGCCGAACTAATGGCACGCTCTCGCCAAAACACCTTCTGGTTCCCGCTCGATACTTACCTTGACAAACAGGATGACGGAAGCTACATCCTTGACCGCAAACGCCTGCGCCGCTTAGTCGATATTTTCACCAAAGCAGGTATGTACTATATCGAAGGCGGCCACCTGGCCTTTCGAACCGATGGCGCATGGGCCTCGAAAACATTCAGCCTGATAGAACAATCCGGCAAAGGACCGGTAGCCACTTCACGACAAGGCAACAAGATCCTCGCGCATGTCTGCAAGCAGTTGATGCAGGAGATCCAAGCCAACAACTGGCAAAACCGCTGGCTGCAGCACATCGCCGACGAACCCATTGAATCTCACATGACAGAATACCGTATCATCTCCGGCATGGCCCGCAAATACATGCCCGGCATCCCGATAATAGACGCCAATATGGAAGCGACTATGGGCAGCATCCAGCTATACGGCTCTCAGGACATCTGGTGCCCCAAGCCAAATTTCTACGAACATTACCGCGACGCTTACGAAGAAATGCGATCACTGGGAGACAAAATATGGTTCTATACCTGCCTCGACCCGCGCGGCCCTTTCCTCAATCGTCTAATGGACCAGGAACGCATGCGGCCCATGCTCATCGGCTGGGGAGCCTCTTTATACGATCTCGACGGCTTTCTCCATTGGGGGTTTAACCATTACCACCATAACGACAAGGGCTCGCTCGTAAATCCATTCGAACAAACCATAAAAGGCAACCTCCCGCCCGGCGATACCCATGTTGTTTACCCCGGTCCCGACGGCCCATGGTCATCGACCCGCCTGGAAGCACATCGAATAGGCTTTGAAGATTACGAACTCCTGAAAATACTGAAAACAAAAGATCCAACTACCGCCGACCGGCTTATAAAAAAACTCATCCGCAATTTCAGCGACTACACCAAAGATACCCAACTTTACCGCCAGGTACGCCGCCAACTGCTGACAGAACTTGACAGGAAGTAATTTCGAAGAAAATCAAAAAAATAACTTGACAGGCTTTGCGCAATCGTATAGAATATGCTTAAAAGTGGATATTGTGACCCGGAAGACGCTCAGGAGAGATGTCCTTGACTCGATTTCAAGGGAGCCGAAGGTGCAACCGATAAAATAATCGGAAAACTCTCAGGCAAAAGGATCCTAAGCTGACGGGACCTCTGGAGATCTCACTATCAGGTGAGAACCGACGGGATAATTCTCTCAGGTAAAAGGACAGAGTGACAGATTAGATGTGTTATCTAATAGGTCCCTCTGTCTTTTTTTGTATGGATAGGATTTTTCCATGGAGCAGTTACAAAAAACGGTTTTCTTCGACAAGCATCTCGAACGCGCTGCAAAAATTGTGGAATTCGGCGGCTGGCAGATGCCGATACAATATTCCGAGGGAATCGTCCACGAACATCTGGCAACTCGCAAATCAGCCGGCTTGTTTGATGTCTCACACATGGGCCGATTCGTATTTCGCGGCGCAGGCGCCCTGCCATTCCTCCAGCACACCCTCTCCAATAACGCCGCAACCCTCGACGTCGGCCATAGTCAATACACCTTCATCCCCGACAGCACCGGCGGCGCAATAGACGATGCCTACCTCTACCGCTTCCTCGAAGACGAATATCTCCTCGTCGTAAATGCCTCGAATCGCAAAAAGGACTGGACCCACTTTGAGGCTACGCTCAAGGATTTCAAAAACGTCGAAATGCTCGACCGCACGCAGGAAATAGTAATGCTGAGTTTGCAGGGCCCGCGCTCCAAAGAGATATTAAGCAAATTAATGGACACGACCTTGCTGCCGGAACCTTTACGAAATCACCTCAGCATCGCAACAATAAACGGCAAATCCGTTTCGATCGCAAGAACAGGTTACACTGGCGAGCCCGTTTGTTTCGAGTTTTTCATAAGTGCCCCCGACGGCCCCTGTATATGGGATTCGCTTATCGAACATGGCGCCGAACCGGTGGGCCTCGGAGCGCGCGATACCCTCCGCCTCGAAGCCGGACTCCCCCTCTACGGCCATGAATTAGGCAAGGACCCCTCCGATAAGGACATACCCATCTTCACCTGCGCTTTGGCCAGATTCGCCGTCAGCTTCTCACCCTTAAAAGGCAACTTCATCGGCAGGGAACCATTACACAAACAGTTCCAAGCCTTAAAGAAAATAGAAAACGGCGACAACACACTCATCGCCGACCTGCCAAAAATGGTAAAACCCGTCGCCCTATCCGGTAAGGGCATCGCCCGCGCCGCCAGCAATATCTTTAAGGATGGCAAAAACGTCGGCTTCGTAACCAGCGGCACAATGGTCCCATACTACAAAACCGAACAGTCGCAAGTCTCGACCGACATAACCGACCGACACGCAATGCGTTCGATATGCCTGGCCATGTTAGATAGCGCCATCGTCGAAGGCGACCTGTTAGAAGTCGAGATCAGAGGCAAAAAGATCGATGCCGTCGTCGTACCTTACCATCTAAGAAGCGAAGCCCCGCCATACGCTATACCTATCGTCTACGATAATATTTATCAGCCCAAAGAATCTGCATCCGCCGCTGGCGACCTCCCGATAAGAGCCCGTTCCCTGCTAACCAAAGCTGTCGATAACACCCACTGGCGGCAGAACCAGTGCATCAATCTCATCCCGTCGGAACAGACGCCCTCGCTTATGACCAGGGCGCTTTCCATAATGGACCCCGCCAACAGATACGCCGAGCACAAACCGCTCAAAGCTTTTTCCGAAGCAGAGGTTTTTTATTATCAGGGCACCGATTTCATCGCCGAGGTCGAAACACTTCTCCAGGAACAGATGCGGATATTTCTCGGATGTTCACAGATCGAAGCCCGCCTCATCAGCGGCCAGATGGCCAATGCGACCGTTTTCAGCGCAATAGTCGACCATAAGAACCGCCTGGACCGAAAAACCGAACCCAAAAGAATATCTCGCGTGCTAAACCATCATATTATAAGGGGCGGCCACCTCAGCGCTCAGCCGATGGGCGCCTTGCGTGATTTCATCGCACACGATCCGAAAACCGAAAAACCCGCTGTGGTAAATTTCCCCGTACTACCCGATAATCCTTATAAGATCGATGTCGCTGCCTGCCGCGAAATGATCGCAGAATACAAACCCGAGCTGATCATCTTAGGCAAAAGCGTAACGATCCACAAGGAACCCGTAGCCCAAATGCGTTCCTTCGTTGACGAAATGTCACTCAATTGCGTGATCATGTATGATATGGCCCATGTATTGGGCCTCGTCGGCCCGCACTTCCAGCAGCCTTTCAAAGAAGGCGCCGACATCGTCACCGGCTCGACACACAAAACCTTTTTCGGAACCCAGAGAGGGATAATAGCTTCGAATTATCAAAGAGACGATCTCAACTGGCCCCTGTGGGAAGCGATCCGCCGCAGAGCTTTCCCCGGCGGCGTAAGCAACCATCACCTCGGAACTCTGCTCGGGCTGCTGATGGCCGCTTACGAGATGAATCATTTCAAAGACGAATATCAGAAAAAAGTATTAGCCAACGCCAAAGCATTCGCCCTGGCCTTAAAAGACAGCGGCTTAGACGTTGCCGGCGACCCGACCATCGATTATACTCAGACACATCAGGTCATCATAAATATCGGCTACAGCAAAGCAATGGAACTGGCAAGAACACTCGAAGACAACAATATTATCGTCAATTACCAGGCCTCCCCCCGCGAGGAAGGGTTCACGGCCTCAGGGTCCATCAGAATGGGCGTAGCCGAGATGACAAGGTTTGGAATGGAAAAAACGGATTTCAAAAAACTCGCCCAGTTGATCAGAGAAGTTGTGATCGAATCAAAAAATGTCAAACAACAGGTAGCCGATCTCAGATCGCGTTTCACTGACATGAGATATTGTTTCTCAGGTGACGAATTTGATGTAGTAATGGAAAAACTGCACAGTCTTATTTAAAGGAATACGAAAATGAAAATCCTGTTAGCGGACAAACTCTCCGCAAAAGCTGTTAGTGAATTGGAAAACCTCGGAGCAGAGGTTATCGTAAAACCGGAACTGACCGCCGATGACTTGCCCGGCGTCCTGACAGATGTCGAGATACTAATCGTGCGCTCGACAAAGGTAAAAGCCGACGCGATAGAAGCGGCAAATGCTCTTTCCCTGATAATCCGCGCAGGATCCGGCGTAAACACCATCGATCTGGAATGCGCCAGCAGCAAAGGGATATACGTTGCCAATTGTCCGGGCAAAAACACCGAAGCCGTCGCCGAGATCGCAATAGGCCTGCTGATCGCTGCCGACAGGAGGATCGCAAACGCTACCGCCGATATGCGTTCGGGCACATGGAACAAAAAAGAATACGGCAAAGCAAACGGACTAAAAGGAAGAACTCTGGGAGTGATCGGCGTCGGTAACATCGGAAAAGCAGTGATCAAACGCGCCATAGGCATGGAAATGAACGTGATAGCATGGTCGCCAAGCTTAACCGAAGAAAAAGCTGAAACTCTTGGAATAACCTGTTGCGCAAATGCCAAGCAAGTCGCCGAACAAGCAGACGCCGTCAGCGTCCATTTAGCCGCCAATGCCAAAACCGCACACTTCATCGACAAAGACTTTCTAAATAGTATGAAGGACACAGCGATTTTCATTAATACCTCACGCGGCGAACTCGTCGACACCAAAGCCCTGAAAGACGCGATAAAGCAAAAGAATTTACGCGTCGGCCTCGACGTCTACGAAAATGAACCCGCCGCTTCTGAAAAAGTTTTCCCCGACACGGCCCTTGCCGCAATGATAACCGCCACCCCTCACATAGGTGCATCGACCAACCAAGCCGCCGAAGCTGTTGCCGATGACGTTGTTCGCATTGTTCGGACTTTCAAAGATACCGGCTCACCGGTAAACGCCGTCAACATTCAGAAGAAAAGCCCCGCAAGCTGCGACTTGACCGTCCGCCATTACAATCGTGTCGGCGTCCTTGCCGGCGTCCTCAATGAATTGCGAAACGAAGGCGTAAACATCGAAGAAATGGAAAACATAATCTTCACGGGACAAACCGCCGCCCATTGCACTCTCAAACTGGATAGCCGTCCATCCGACAAATTGGTAAACCGTCTTGGAGACGAAAACGATATAATTCAGGTTGCTCTCAATCAGTCAAGTTGATATTATTTTATCAGGAGACAAAATGTTACCCGAAGAACTGAAATACGCAAAGACACACGAATGGGCTCGTCAGGAAGACGGCTCGGACATTGTAACTGTTGGCCTTACCGATTATGCGATCGCACAGTTAGGTGACATCGTCTTTCTCGAGCTGCCCGCCATCGGCGACAAGGTCACCAAAGAATCCGAATTCTGCACGATAGAATCGGTAAAAGCAGCTTCGGACCTGTACGCTCCCGTCACCGGCGAGATCATAGAGATCAACGAACCCTTGCCCGACGACCTCGAAGCGTTCAAGACCAATCCCTACGGACAGGCATGGATCGCTAAGATCAAAGCGGACAACACCACCGAACTCGAAACCTTAATGAGTGCCGAAGATTACAAGAACTCACTGGAGGAATAACCGAAAATGTCCTTTATAGCAAATACACCCGACCAGCAAAAACAGATGCTAAACGACATCGGCCTTTCAATGGATGATCTGTTCGCCGATATCCCCGAAAGTCTGACACGCAAGGATTTCAATTTGCCCGCCCAGCTTAGTGAAATGGAAGTGTTAGATCAGCTCGCCGGCCTCGCCGAAAAAAACTCCGCCCATCTGACCTGTTTTCTCGGCGGCGGTTTCTACGACCATTTCATACCCTCAGCCGTCCAGGCCATCACCTCCCGAAGCGAATTCTACACCGCCTACACGCCCTATCAGCCCGAGCTTTCACAAGGAACCCTGCAAGCCATCTACGAATACCAGTCCATGATCTGCAGATTAACCGCCATGGAAGCCTCCAACGCATCCCTTTACGATGGCGGCACCGCACTCTACGAAGCCATGATGATGGCCCTGCGAATAACCGGACGAAACAAAATAATCATCGACGACAGCGTCAACCCCATCTACCGCGTAATGATCCATTCCTACACACGCAACCTCAACATCGAACTTGACGAAACAAATTCCAGCAACGGCCTGGCAAACCGCGACGAGATAATGTCCCGGCTCGACGAAGACACCGGCGCGGTTCTATTGCAAAACCCGAACTTCTTCGGCTGCATCGACGACTTCACCGAAATTGCAGAAGCTGCCCACAAAAAAGGTGCCCTGCTAATAGTCTCGACCTATCCCGTTTCGCTCGGCATCCTCAAACCGCCAGGCGCCATCGGAGCAGACATCGTCACCGGCGAGGGCCAGAGCTTAGGCATCCCACTGTCATTCGGCGGCCCGTATCTCGGCTTCATCGCGACAAAGAAAAAATACGTCCGCAAAATGCCCGGCCGCATCGTCGGCAAAACCACCGACACCCAGGGCAGAGACGGCTACGTCTTAACCCTCCAGGCCCGCGAACAGCACATCCGCAGAGACAAAGCAACCTCGAACATCTGCTCCAACGAAGCCCTTTGCGCACTAACGGCACTCGTATACATGTCACTGCTCGGCAAAGACGGCCTAAAGCAAACCGCCCAGCTCTGCGCCGATAAAGCTGCCTACGCTTATCAGCAACTCACTTCGATACCCACCGTCAAACCGCGTTTCGAGGGCAAATGGTTTTTCAACGAATTCGTAATAGACCTCCCAACCGGAGCCGCGGACGTCGTCGGCTCTCTCATCGAAAAGGGCCTCGCAGCCGGATTCCCATTAAGCAGATACTACAAAAACATGGAAAACTCCATACTCATAGCTGTCACAGAAAAAAGAACCAAACAGGAAATAGGCATGCTTGCCGAAGAACTGGAGGCGGTACTATGAAATTGATTTTCGAAAAAAGCATCCCCGGACGAAAAGGCGTTCGCCCCGCAAAAAGCGACGTCCCGACGAATATCGCAATAGACAAAAAATTATTGCGCGAAAATGACGCACAACTCCCCGAGTTAAGCGAACTCGACGTCGTCCGCCATTTTACCAAACTTTCCCGCAGTAATTTCGGCGTCGACACCAACTTCTATCCGCTCGGTTCCTGCACAATGAAGTACAACCCGAAAGTCGCCGAGCGCATCGCCGCCTTTCCCGGTTTCGCCGACCTCCACCCACTAATGCCGCAACTGCGCATCGGCGGAATGCTCACACAGGGCGCGCTGAAGGTTCTCTACGATATGGACATGCTCCTCCGCGAGATAACCGGCATGGCAGCCTTCACCAACCAACCCCTCGCCGGCGCACACGGCGAACTGACCGGCATAATGATCATGGCCGCATACCATCGCGACAAAGGCAATAAAAAAACAACCATCCTCATCCCCGACAGCGCCCACGGAACAAACCCGGCTTCGGCTGCGATTGCAGGCTACGACGTCATCACCGTACCAAGCAACAAAGACGGCGTCATGGATCTGGACGCGTTAAGATCCATGGTCAACGACCAAACCGCCGGCCTGATGCTCACCTGCCCGAACACACTCGGAATATTCAACCCCCACATCAAAGAAATATGCGACATCATCCACGCCGTCGACGGCCTCACATATTACGATGGCGCTAATCTAAACGCCATCATCGGCAAAGCATGCCCAGCTGATTTCGGTTTCGACATAGTCCATCTAAACCTCCACAAAACATTCGCCACACCACACGGCGGCGGCGGCCCCGGCGCGGGCCCGGTCGGCGTAACCGATAAACTCCTCGACTACCTGCCGATCTCCGTAGTAGAAAAAAGAAACGACGGAACCTACGCCCTCGGCTACGACAGACCCAAATCCATCGGCTACATCGCCCCGTTCTACGGCAACTTCGCCATCATACTCAGAGCCTACGTCTACATCTTAATGCTCGGCAAAGAGGGCCTGCCCCGCATCGCAGAGAACGCCGTACTCAACGCAAATTACATCAAGGTCAAACTCCAGCCCCATTACGACCTGCCATACCCCGGCCTCTGCAAACACGAATGCGTCTTCAGCGCCTCACGCCAGACCGAACAGGACGTCCATGCGATCGACATCGCCAAGAGCCTCATCGACGCAGGCTTCCATCCCCCAACAGTCTACTTCCCCGCCATCGTACCCGAGGCCCTCATGATAGAACCAACCGAAACCGAAAGCAAAGAGACCCTCGACGCCTTCATAGAAGCAATGATAACCATAGCCGAAACCGCAAAAACAAACCCCCAAAAACTAAAGGCATCCCCGACCACCACGCATGTAAGCAGACTCGACGAAACCAAAGCAGCAAGAAACCTCGACATCGCAAGCTTATAATGCTTAGCTAAGGGTATTACACCCGCAATGGCAATGGTTCCGGGGATGTGATCTATTGTGATGGGAGGTCTAACTCCGGTACGGTCTCGAACCCATTGTGCCAGGGAAATGACCAGACCTTTTGCAATTTTATCCTTTGCACAGAAGTGTCTTTAAATAGAATGTTTATTCCCTTACCGTGCCGTGCAAGGATCAGTCTCGTCAGTGATGAACCCAATCTGTATGTGGTTCCCGGCAGTCCTGCACCCTGTAGATCAATGAGGTTTGGTGCCTCTAGCGCTTCGGCTGAGGAGGGCCATGCATCAACCCATCCGCCATCGCTAATTAACGGTACACTGCCTTTTGCGTCATCATATTTTTGGTAATAGTAATCAATATTGATAGCGGTAGTAGGTGGTTCCTGCATCCATGCGTTGAGTGCATATCCTCCTTCATGGCGGTTTCCGCCAGTGATGGTGGTCCATTGCCATGCTATTTTTGCGGTTCCATACTTAGGACTAATGAGAAGATTATCATTGTACGGATTGGACCATGGCTTTGCCGAAGGGCAGACTAATATTTTCATCACTCCCGAAGTACTATTGCCTAGTCCTTTCGCAAATTCCTCATCCTGAAAGTACGTCGCAAGCTGATAGAACCAGAACTTTCCAGGCCCATAAATGTACTCGATGTTTTTCCCGTCGTTGTCCTCTGCATAGAAATACCAAGCCAGTCCGAATTGTTTCAGGTGTGCGGCACAGATACTGGTCTCAGCCTTTTCCTTGGCCTTACCAAGTGCAGGCATCATTATAGAAAGCAGCAGCGCAATAATAGCGATAACCACCAACAACTCGATCAACGTAAAACCGTTTCTTCGTAAGCCCATATCCCAGCCGCTCTCCAAATAAACATCCTCCATGTTTACTCACGGATCCACCACTATCGGCATATTACCATACCAACCCCAATAAGTCAAGTTTTCTAATAAATTTCATAAATCCCCCACCACCACACACGTTAGCAGACTCGACGAAACCAAAGCAGCAAGAAACCTCGACATCGCAAATGTATAGATGATATATCCCGGCAGTGTGATACCGTGGCAATGCTTACCCACCTATCTTGGTATGATGGGCCGAGTAGCCAGGGGAACCGCTTGGAAGCCGTTGTGCCATTTCAACTCCCAGAAATCTTCGAGTTTAACGCCAGCGACATGACCATCCACAAACACTACATTACTGATCCTGTCGCCATGCCTGTTAAGCATAAAACGCTTCATACCCCCACCACCGCCTGCGCCATCCCCAATTCCCGGAACATGTTCGTTATCCAAACTAAAACCTGCCGGCAAAGTATCAGTGGCAGCCGGTCCACTGTCGACCCAATAACTGTCCGCAAACATAGGTGTCTCGAAACGATACTCAACATTATCTATTTTCTTAAAGAATCTGTCATCCAGGCTGGAATCTTTATCGCCATATAGCCATCCATTAAACCCATAACTGCCGTACGGGTAATCCTTCGGGCCAGGACTTGCCGGAAGCGGATACTCAGCAGTACCAAAACCCCAAATCCAGGCTTTCCGGGCCGAACCATACGAACCCCAGCCGAGGTCAGGCATCCTGTACTCCATCTTTGTCGCGGGACAACTGCGAAGTTTGTCCGCCCCGCCAATATATGGCAAAACAGAATACACAAAGAGATAATAGTCACCATCCTTCCATTGGGGAAAGCACCTGCCATCATTTTCATCAGCATACATAAACGCAGCGTAATAAAGTTGCTTAAGACTTGACCGGCATATGACGGTTTGGGCCTTTTCCTTGGCCTTGTTAAGTGCAGGCATCATTATAGACAGCAGAAGCGCAATAATAGCGATAACCACTAACAATTCGATCAACGTAAAAGCTTTTCTTCGTAAGCCCATACCCTAACTGCGCTCCAAATAAACACCCTCCGGATTCACTCCAAAATCTACCTTAATCAGCATATTACCATACCCGCCCCGATAAGTCAAGCTTTCCAATAAATTATACACACTCCCCTCACACGAATACTCAGGGCGTTACCAAACTTTTTCCCAGTTTTTATGCCAGGCTATTTTTCCAAAATCGTCGACCTTAACACGTTCGGCATGACCGTCAAGGAAACCAAGATTAATTCTATCATTGTGCCTGTTCAATGAAAAACGCGCTATCCATCCATATTGACCACGTACTTGCTCAGGGTCGTCCCGAAACTGCTTCGGCGGAGGTACATTGTTAGTAATGTTAAGCCCAACCCAACCGGCTTCGGCCCAAGTACAGTCTCCAAACACAGGGACCATAGATGGAGGGTAACGGCCCGTATCTGTGGTTTTAA
>SDBV01000458.1_pt1 | contig 58809 bp, 36 predicted proteins | sample 2277081 | NCBI WGS metagenome assembly SDBV01 (sample SAMN10402039, study PRJNA504765) | marine sediment metagenome | isolation source: marine sediment core GS10_PC15, 223 cmbsf | place: Arctic Ocean: Southern Knipovich Ridge | collected 2010
TGGAAAAGTACGTCGAGCATCCGCGGCATGTGGAAGTCCAGATAATGGCCGACTTGCACGGCAACGTAGTCCACCTTTGGGAACGCGACTGCTCGATGCAGCGGCGGCACCAGAAGCTGATCGAGGAGAGCCCCGCCCCGCAACTGAGTGGCGAAACGCGCACGGCCATGTGCGAGGCGGCCGTCCGGCTGGTCAAGGCGGCCGACTACTCCAACGCCGGGACGGTCGAGTTCATCGTCGATCAGGAAGGACACTTCTACTTCATCGAACTGAACGCTCGAATCCAGGTCGAGCATCCGGTCACCGAGATGGTCACCGGCGTGGACCTGATCAAGACCCAGATCCAAGTGGCGGCCGGCGACCCGTTGCCCTTCGCGCAGGAAGATATCGCTCAAAACGGGTCGGCTATCGAGTGCCGGATCAATGCCGAGGACCCGCAGAAGAACTTTCGCCCCACGCCGGGTACGATCTCGCGACTGTTCACGCCGGGCGGGTACGGCGTGCGGTTCGACTCGCACATCCACGCCGGCTATACGATCTCGCCCTATTACGATTCGATGATCGGCAAGCTGATCGTGCACCAACCCACGCGACCCGAGGCCATCGCCTGTATGAAACGCGCGCTGGCCGAGCTGCAAATCGAAGGCGTCAAGACGACAACTCCCCTGCTGCGGGAGATCCTCAGCCACTCGGCCTTCACCGACGGAAAGGTCGACACCACCTTCATCGAACGGACATGGCCTAGTTAGGGGCTAGGAAACAAGATACTTACAACTTACAACTGACAACTCACTTAACAACTTACTCCAGAGCGAGTTATGAGCACTCCACTATCCAGACCACCGATTACCGAATCGAACATTCGCAAAGTCGCCATCCTGTTCTCCGGCGGTCCGGCTCCGGCGGCCAACGCGGTTATCTCGACCGCGGCCGTCTCGTTCTTGCGCAATAATATCGAAGTGGTGGGGATCATGCACGGGTATTCCAGCCTGGTCGACTTCGAGGCGTCCGAGCCGCTGGTCGAGGGCAAAGACTACATCAACATCACCCACGATGTGCTGAAGCGAACCCGCAATAGCCAGGGGATCCTCATCGGCACCGCACGAACCAACCCCGGCAGGAACGTCTCCTGTCCCGAGCATCTGAAGGATGAGCAGCGGGCCGCACCTCTGAAGCGAGTCTACGAGGGATTGCGGTCGATCGGCGTCGATGCGTTGATCTCCATCGGCGGTGACGACACGCTGAAGACGGCCAATAAGTTCAAGCTCTTCCAAGAGCAATTGCCCGGGGGTAGCCCGCGTATCCCTGTGGTCCATCTGCCGAAGACGATCGACAACGACTACATGGGTATCGACTTCACGTTCGGCTATTTCACGGCCGTGGAGACGCTGGCCAGCGAGATTCGCAACCTGCTGGCCGACGCCGAGGCCTCGAGAAGCTACTTCGTAGCCGAGACCATGGGCCGCAGCGCGGGGTGGTTGTCCTATGGAGCGGCGATCGCCGGCGAGGCCAGCCTGGCGATCAGTGTCGAGGACATCACCGATAAGTACGAAGCCAGCGAAGAGGTGACCGACCCGGACACCGGCAAGAAGATCATCCGGCGGGTGATGAACCTCGACGAGGTGGTCAAGCGAATCGTGGCCACCATACGGGTTCGCGAGGAGGTCGAAGGCAAGCAGTACGGCGTGATCGTGATGGCCGAGGGACTGGCCGAGTTGTTGCCCTTCGAACACATCGAGGGTGTACCGCGCGACGAGCACGGTCACATTGCCATCTCGAAACTGAACCTCAGTCGGTTATTCTCCGAGTTGATCGCCGAGGAGTACACCAAACAGACCGGTCGGAATCGCAAAATCACCGGACTGCAACTCGGCTACGAGAGCCGCTGTGCCCGGCCGCAAGCCTTCGACGTGATGCTCGGCAGCCAACTCGGCGTCGGCTCGTTCCGCGCCTTGGTCGAAAAGCGGCTCGACGGGGTGCTGGTCTCGGTCTCCGGCCAGTTGGACCTGAACTACGTCCCGTTCAACCAACTCGTCGACCCGGCCACGCTCGTGACGGTCGTCCGCTACATCGAACCCGGCTCCGACTTCCACCGCCTGGCCCGGTTCCTCGAAACCTACGTCAACGACTAACCGGCCGCTTGCGGCTTTGCAGGGCGTCGCTTACAAACTCCAGCCGTCCCGATAAGACTTCCGAACGTATCGGGCCGCCTCGGGGACGTTGGTCACCTGGAGATTCTCGGCATCCCAGAGGATCCGCGTGTCCAGACGCTTGGCGACGTTACCCAGCGTGCAAACCTCGGCCAGGGGGCCCGAATAGTCGAAGTTCGCACCGGCGGCCGGGCCGCCCTTGCAGGCGCGAACCCAGTCCTGTTCGTGCGAGTCGGGTACCCGGGGTAGCGTCTTCGGCGGCTGCTTGAATTGCGTCATGCGGTTCTCGGGAATCAGGCAGGCCCCGTTGCCGCTAGTGCCGCACATCAGCTTGCCCTTGGTCCCCTTGAAGATCACGCCGCCTTGGCCGTCGCCCATGGGCCGGCCGTCTTCAAGTTCCTCGGGCCGGGGCGCCCGCAGCCCGTCGTGCCAGGTTAGCTTGACCGGCGGGAGTCCTTCTCGGGCGGGAAACTCGAAGGCAATCAACGCGGCCAGATTACCCCGCCCCATTCCGCCAACACCAATCCCGGCGATGTTCAATTTCTCACTGGGCGCCACATGCCTTGGCCCCCCAAGCACGTGCCGAGGGACGATCGTCAAGGCAGCCGCCGATGCGGCGCCGGCCAAGAAGCTTCTACGCGTGGTGGTTTCCGACATGGGATAGGTTCCTTTCTCGGCAAGGCAATTAGGTTGGCCACGTTTCCAGAAAGAGATTGTGACAGCAATCCCAAGGCACGTCAAGCTAGTTCGCGACCAGGGGAACAATCGTTTAGCCACCGTGGCCACGCGGTGTTAGACGCTTAACCTAGGGCTAAACAACTCGGATCAACGCTGGTCGGGCGTGTCGAGTCGGCGAACAAGCTCTCGCCTACAAGTCGACCTTGGCTCGTAGGCCAAAGACGATCGCCGTGTCGTCCGCGACCGTTTCGTCTTCATTCATCTTCCGGTCACGGGGGTCTGCAATTGCTTCATGACCTGGTCGATCGTGAAGCTGGCCGCCTTCTGGCGCGGCGGGAATTCTTTGAACGTCTCCAGGAACTTGCCCACATAGGTCTGCGCCGGGATCAACAGGAACGCGTGGTCGAGGTACCAATCCCAATAGGTGTTCGAGGTCACACTCGCCCGCTCGTAGGGATCCGTGCGGAGGTTGAACAGCCAAGGAAGCCGTGTATGCACGTAGGGCTCGCTCCAGACCAACATGGTGCCGGGGGCTCGCTGCTGGGCAAAGACGACTTTCCAGTTGTCGTAACGCAGCGCGACCAGGTCGCCGTCGTCGGAGAAATAGAAGAAGTCCTTCCGCGGGCCATGCTTCTGCTGACCGGTCAGGCAGGGCAGGAAGTTGTAGCCGTCCAGGTGCACCTTGAAAGACTTGTCGCCCGCCTTGAGTCCTTTCTTGAGCTTCTCCTTGATGTCGGGTTCCCCCGCGGCCGCCAGCAACGTGGGCATCCAGTCCAAGTGCGACATGATCTCGTTGGAGACCGAGCCGGGCTTGATCTTGGCGGGCCACCGCACCATGGCCGGCACGCGGAAGGCGCCTTCCCAATTGGAGTTCTTCTCGTTGCGGAAGGGGGTCATGGCGGCGTCGGGCCAGGAATTCATGTGCGGCCCGTTGTCGGTGCCGTAGAACACAATCGTGTTCTCGGCAAGGCCCAAAGCGTCGAGCTTATCGAGCACCGTCCCCACGTTCTTGTCGTGGTCGATCATCGTGTCATGGTAACGTGACTGCCAGCGGCCGGCCTGGCCCACGCTGGCCGACTTAGTGTAGGTGCGGAAGTGCATGTGCGTGAAATTCACCCAGACAAAGAACGGTTTGCCGGCCTTGTGCTGCTGTTCGATGAACGCCGTCGATCTGGCGGCCACGTCGTCGTCGATGGTCTCCATGCGCTTCTTGGTCAAAGGGCCGGTGTCCTCGATGCGACCGTCCGCGAAGCTGTGGATTACGCCCCGGGGACCGAATCGCTTGCGAAACTCAGGGTCCGTCGGGTAGTCGGGATGCTCCGGTTCTTCCTCGGCGTTGAGATGATAGAGGTTGCCGTAGAACTCGTCGAAGCCATGGTTGCTCGGCAGCATCTCATCCTTGTCGCCTAAGTGGTTCTTGCCGAACTGGCCGGTGGCATAGCCGAGGGGTTTGAGCAGTTCGGCGATCGTGGGATCCTCCTTGCGCATCCCGAGATCGGCGCCCGGCATGCCGACCTTGCTCAGCCCGGTGCGAAAGACGCTCTGGCCGGTGATAAAGGCCGAGCGGCCGGCGGTGCAGCTCTGCTCGGCGTAATAGTCGGTGAAGATGATTCCTTCCCGGGCAATGCGGTCGATGTTGGGCGTTCGGAACCCCATCAGCCCCATCGTGTAGGCGCTGACGTCGCTTTGCCCGATGTCGTCACCCCAAATGACCACGATGTTAGGTCGACCCGGCTGGGCCGCGGCCGCACCCCGCCTTGCCGTTCCACCTCGATTCTGGGCGAATGCGGAATCGGCGAGGCACGTCAACAGGCCGACGGTTAGAGCCACAACCAAGACTCGCCACTTGCAGCGTTGCAGAGTGTCCATACGATTCTCCTTTGCCGTAATTGTTCACGGGTTTTCAGGCCTGCCGGGACCTTCCCGAGAAGATTCTCCCGAAACCCAGGACCCTGAATCTGAACGATCGGATCGGCCTTGTCAACTGCCCCCTTTTCTTTCATGCACGCTCCCGCTATTTCACAAGCTCGAAATCGCCCGGTTTCCAGGTCTTATCGATCCAGGCTTCTAGCGGGCCGTACATGCGAAGTGCCACAAACCAGCCCTTGCCGGGGACGGTCTCGAGCCAGTTGTTCTCGTAGCCCTCCGGCGGCTTGGGTGCGAAGTAGACGTCGCAGGAACCGTCGGCATTCTTCTTTATGCCTTCCGTCTGACTGCCGACCGTGGGAAAAAGCTGGCTGGTCTGCAGTTGGGAGCGCGTCTGGTTGTCATACAGCGTCAACGCCCAGAAGTCCTTGGCCGGCGGATTCGGGGGAATGCGGAGCCGGTAGGTCTTGGATCCGTCGAACGGCTGCTTCTTCGAGTCGACATAGGCGATCGCGTAGTCCGAGCCAGCCCCGGCCCTGGTCAGAGCCATCGCAGGGGTAACGCCCGTGTAGGGATAATGGAACATGACGCGGGCATCGGAATTCATGGTCATCCCTTCGGCGCCGTTGAAGAAGACGTTCTTGCCGAGAAACCCCATGATCCAGGCACTTTCTGTGTCCGGGTAGATACGAATTCCCTTCATCGTGCCCTCGGTCCGCGGGTACCAGACAATGGAGCGCGCGGTCGCGTTGGCGATGGCGACGGCGTCGGTCAGGATCTTCTTCATCCGTCGATCAGGTGCGAAGGGCTTGCCCTTCTCGATGCCTATCGAGGCGAACAGCCCACGGGTCTCCGGATCCAGCATATCCAGCGGCTCCTTCTGGATGACCTCGTTCAGGTGCTCGTAAAAGAGATAGTTGTTGGCATGGATGGTGTTGAACTCGACACCCGAGCCGCTGATGAACTCCATCTTCGGCGGATTGTTCTTCTTGGAGAGCGGGTAGATGCGGAGATTATTCGTGGCGTTCTTCACCGCCGCGTCCAAACCCTTGGCGATGGAGCCGCGCATGAAGACCCACACGTCGTAGGTCCTGGGGCGCACGACAAAATAGCCCGCTGGTATTTCTCCCTCGTAATCGGGTGGCAACACCAGGTACTTGCCGCCGTTGCCTCTGTCCGGGCCTGCCGGACCGATGTCCTGCACGTAGCGGAACCAAGCATCGTTGAACGCGCCGAGCATACCCGGCGGGGCTTCCAGCACGGTGGCGCCGTCACGCTCCAGGTCGAGGGCAGGCATCACGTACATCGTGGACGTGTTGCCGGTCAGGAACAGCGATCTTGAGTCCATCAGCTTATCGAAGATCACGACTTGGTGACACTCGATCGCACCGAGGCTGTGGCCGCCTTTGATGAGGCCCTGCACGGAAGCCCCCGGCATCCCCTTCAAAAAGACGTCCACTCCGCGCATGGTGTCGAGGTAGTCGTAAACTTTCTTGGCAGTCTTAGGGAGCGGAGCACCGTCGAGGAATTCGAGCGTGCCGATCGAGGTCTTAACCGTCTCGGGCGTCATAATGGATTTCAGCTCGGCCTCGCTGACCTGGGCCAGAGCCGGCCCCGCCAACAGCATGACGCCAATCAGGACGGCGAGGTTCGTTGTTGTGTGTTTTTCTGTCTTCATCGTATTTTCTCCTTCTTGTTCTTGTTTTTGTGTTTTAATCCGTGCGCATGCACATCCAATCTTCTACTACTGCTGTTCGTCCTCGGGTGGGTCGAGTCGCACCATCAGCCATTGCTGGGTCCGGTCCTGACCGAAATGGACCAACACGGCGGCTTCATCCTGCGTCAGGTTGTAGATGCCCGTCTCCAGCACCGTGGTCTTCTTGTTGCCGATGGTCCAGGCGGCCCGTTGGGTCTCTTGATCGACCATGCCTTCGACCGGCAAGGACGAGTCGGTCAAGGTGTTGAAGTAGGTGCCGGCGATGATGCCTTCCTTGCTGACGGTAAGCTGCAATAGCATGTCGGCCTCGCCCTTCTCATCGTGAGTCAAGGCAAACGTTCCCAACGGCAGCCACTCGACCTGATCTTCCTCGACCTCGGGAGTCGCACTCGCGATCTCGGCGGCCTGCTGGGCATACTCTTCGCCCGTGTAGGTCTGATCCTCGCCGACGTAGACCGTATCGCCTTCGTAATAGACGTCCCCGCCGCTGCCATAGTCGTAGTAGGCGGGCGAACCCCACGATCCTACAAACCAGCCGGTCAACGCTACTGCGGTCGCCCGACGCCACCAGTAACCCTGGTGGTGGCCACCGTGGTAGTCCCATCGTGCGTGTGCGGCACGAGGATGGTCTCTCCACCATCCGTCGGAAAACCAGTCGCCATGGCGGCCCCGCATGTTGTCGCGAATCTCCTGACCCCGATCGTGTCGCTGCGTGCGCCGTTGATCACGATTTCCCGGCCGATCACCGGCATTAGGTCGATTACCCGGCCTGGGTCGGTCAGCAACTCCCGGTCGGTCGCCGGGTCTAGGTCGATCTGCCGTTCCGGGTCGGTCACCGGGTCTGGCTCGGTCAGCCGTGGCGGGTCGCTGTCCGGCGGCCGGTCGTTGACCGGCGGCGGGACGACCGCCTTGCTTGGGTAAATCCAGGAAGCTCTGCAATTGATCTCGCGAGGGCCGTTGTGCAGGTGCAGAAGGCCGCGCGCCCGGACGCTGGCCCGGTCGTTGACCGGGCTGAACGCTAGGTCGTGCCGAGGGCCGTGTTGACGGACGGGTCGAGGGCCGCGTTGCCGTGCTGGGCCGAGTTGACGGTCGGCTGGGGCTCGGCCGCGTCGTCGGTCGCGTCGAAGGTCGCGTGGACGGTCGGCTGGGACTTGGTCGTGATGAGGGTCGGCTCATCGACGGGCTGCGGTTGACCGAGGGGCGTGCGCCGCCACCGCCACCACGTCCGCCACCGCCGCCGCCACGCCCACCACCACCGCCGCCGCCGCGGCCGCCGCGTGCGAAGACGTCGCCCGTGGACAATAGGGCTACGAGTGCCAGGGTAACAAAGAGAAGTATCGATTTTTTCATGGCTTCACCTTGATTGGGGATAGTGTGAGAGAGTTATCGGTTGGACGGCTTTCGTACGACGGTAACTTCGTCGATATTCGGCAACAACTCGCCGTCGATCTCGCGACCGATCGACTGCCATGTGAACGTGTTGCGGTCGACGTGTGTGAGGATGTTGACCGAGGACGCCTTCTCGCCGCCGCTTTGCGTGCGGGAAGCCTTGATGATCCAGCGATCGCCTTTCTTCGTCCAAAGGGCCTCGCCGAACCCGCCTTCCGAGTCGAACATCCAGGAACGGATTTGCCCGGCGGCCGGGTCCCAGCCGATGACCTGGGTTCCTTCCAGTTCGATGCGGTCGCGGATCGACACGCGAAACGAGCGGGTAATATAGTTGCGGTTCTTGGTCCACTCGCAGGTCGTCTCGATGGTCGAGTCCTCGTCGCGGTCGACCCACTCGCCGATCATCCATTGAAGCTCCTTGAGTTGCTCGTGGTGAGATGACGGCTCTGAGATGATCGTCTCGCGCACGCTGTCGAGCTTCCACTGGTTACCCTGTTTGACGTGAATGGCTACATAGTTGGTCGTGGTGGGCGGTTCCCCACGGCGGCTGACCCGGGCCGTGCCTTCCTCGACGGCTACGTGCGGCGTCAGGAAGCGGATCGTCGGTTCACCCACTTCGATCTGCTGCCCGGTCACTTCCGCGAAGTAGGCCTGGAATTCTTTGGTAATCGCCTCGCGTCCGCGGAACTGTTTGCCGGAAGGGTCGGCGTAGACGCCGTCGGTGCTCCAGTGGCTTGCCACGGCCTGGGCGTCGCCGCGATTGAACGCGTCGATATACGACGCGACTGCCAGACGAATGGCCGCTTCCTCGGTCTGGTACGGGTTGGCTCCCTGGGCCATGGCCCAATGGCAATTAAGAGCCACGATCGTCATCAACATCAATAATCGTTTCATGGTACAGATACTCCTCGGGGTTTGAGCGGCCGTTGGCCAGTTTACAGTATCACACTTTACAGTATCACGTTCTTCGCGGAGATAGCAAGAGCCAGCGACCCCAAGCATAGGCCGCTGTGTATGTGGCGGGAAGTTGGCGGCCGTGCAAGTTGCGACCGCCGGTGTGGTTTGCCACGTGCCCGAGTCATTCTCAGCCCGCTCCTTCGGGAGTCAACGCCTGCCGGTAACCTAAGGGTCGGCTATCGGCGGCAATAGCGACATGGCGCTCATGCCGCGCGATAGCGACCCACGAGTAAACAATTGAGTCTCACACCACACCCACGCGTTTCGGAAACTGCCGGGCGGCGATGGCCAGCATGACCCAGTGCCATCCGGAGAAGAGCAGCTCGATGCCGACGAACAGGCCGATCACCCAAAGTCCGGAGACGGGCCATTGTTGCCAGATCATGATACCCAGCGCGGCGGAGATCACCCCGCTGACGAAGACCCATTCCCAACCCTCGAATCGCTCGATCAAGGAGGCCACGATCCGAAACACACCGCTGAGCAGCAGGAAGGCACCTACCATCAACGTGATCGCCAGAGCGGTCGCCGCCGGATTGGCCAGCATCATGAAGCCAATCACCAGATACAGCACACCGACCAACAGTTCCTGAAAAAAGCCGCTCCATTTGCGCGAAAAGAACGCGCCGACAATCTGGACACCTCCGCCGAGAAGCAGCAGCGTCCCGAAGGCCAACACGGTGGCCAGGGTGGCAATCAGCGACGAGCCGATGGCCAGGGTTCCCAGCGCGATCAGGGTAATCCCTAGGGCCAAGAACCAGCCCCAGTTTTTCCGCAACACGTGCGCCTCTTCGACTTGCGGAGCCAAGTCCTCCGGTCTGACTTTTGGCGGCTCCATAGTAGAAACGTGACTCATGTCTCAAATCCCCCTCAAAAAGAATACAAGAATGCCCCGGAGTACATTCGGTGGCTCTTATCGTATTAGTCGCGCGAGGGATTCGCGAGTCAATAGTGTGCGACGCAACGCGACTTCCACCAACCGGTTGCGCAATAACCGACCACGAAGGACACTGCTTCGTGGCAAGTGTAGGTTACGTCGCCTCCTACAGAATGCTCCCCTAGGGGATTTCCCGAGGGTGTCCGGGAATTCGGAAAGCAAGAACGGCACTGCTTCTGCGAAGCAGTGGCACACACCAGTGTTGAGAGTTGCCATTTTTCAATGGAGACGCTTGGCGTGCCGTAAGCTGCGTTCTATAATTCCGGCAAGTATCGTTAGATGGCAAGGTTGAGCCAACCGTCAAACCCGAGGAGCCCTACCATGCGATGTCGAAACTTGATTGTGATCTTCCTGACCTTTGTCGTGGTCGGGGCAGCGATCCCGCAGGGCAGCGCCGTGGCGATCCAGCCCGACGCACCGTTCATCGAGTCGGCCCAGAAGAATCGCCAGAAGTGGATGGCCGAAGACCAGCAGATCAACGCCCGGCTGGCAGCGTTGCACCAGCGGTTCGGCAAGCGGCCCAATATCATCTACATCCTCACCGATGACATCGGATGGGGTGAACTGGGCTGGCAAGGTGGCGGAAAGCACCGCGGCACGCCGACACCCGCACTGGACAGAATGGCGAAAGAAGGCATCCGCTTCTGGCACGCCTACGCCGAGCCCTCCTGCACACCGACCCGCATTGCCATCAACACGGGCCGGCACCCGGTTCGCACGGGTTTGCTAAGTGTCCTTTGGCCCGGGCAGACCGAAGGCCTCAGCCCCAATGAAGTCACGATCGCGGAGGTCCTGTCCGACTCCGGCTACCATACGGCCATGTGGGGCAAGTGGCACCTCGGCGATCAACCGGTCCATTGCCCGACCAACCAGGGCTACGACTACGCCTATTACGGGCTGTTCAACGGCGCGCCCGACGCGTGGCAGGATTCCTACGCCACGAACCAGTCACCCGATCCGGTGGCGGCCGCCTTCTACGATTTCCCAGGTTACGATGAGTACGAGAAGCGTACGGGCATCGATCTGTCCGTGGCCGGATACGTGGGGGCGAAGGGCCAAGGCCGCAAGCCGATCGAGGGGCCCGCCGGCAAACTGGGCTTCGGCCGCCAGGAAGCTTTCGAGAACGAGTCGAACAGGCAGATTTGCGGTTACATCAAGCAGAAGGCCAAGACCGACAAGCCGTTCTTCATCTACTGGGCCAGCTACGCCCTGCAGATCACCGGCTCCAAGAAGCATCAGAACGACCCCGGCGTCGACAAGGCCAACGCCCAGGCGTCGATGATGGTGCTGCACAATGAGCATGTGCAGAACGTGCTGAACACGCTCGAAGAAGAGGGCATCGCCCAGAACACGTTGGTCGTGTGGATCAGCGACAACGGGCCGATGTATGCCTTCTACCCGACTTCCGGATACACCCTGCTCCGCGGAGCTAAAGGCGACGTGACGGAAGGCGGCGTACGGGTGCCGGCCATGGCCTATTGGCCGGGGATGATCAAGCCCGATCAGGATCCCCAGGACGTGCTTCACGTGACGGATCTCTTCACGACCGCGGCGCGAATCGCCGGCGCTCTGAACAAGGTGCCCAACGACCGCGTGACCGACGGCATCGACCAGACCGCTTTGTTGCTGCTGGGCGAAGGTCACGGACGCCGCAACTACATGATGCACTACAGTGCCGAGACGCTGGGGGCCGTCCGTTACGAGGACTTCAAGGTCCACATCAAGCCGGGCCACGGCGGTTTGCCGGGAATGGATTTCTACAATATCAAGCGCGACCCGGGAGAGAAATACGGCGAGCTCTACCCAGGCCTGTTTGCGGTCGCGCCCATTCAGAACTTCATCGGCAGCCACATGGCGCTGATCAAGAAGTTCCCACACCGCGACCCGGCCGAGTCGCGAGCTCGCAAGTAACGGGACGTCTGCAAATTGGTCCCCTCTTCCTTTGGGAGAGGGTTAGGGCTTGCGTGCGGCCCCTCTCCCAAAGGGAGACGGGAGGTTGAATTCGCGTTTTGCAAAAGTCCAGTCAAAAACTTAACGGTGTTCGAGGTTAGTAGTACAAGGCGCGGGCGCTACGGCGGCGGCACGCTCGCGATTCTTGCCATCGTCGAAAACTACCAAAGAAACGGCCTGATCGTCAATGAAGACGAGTATGGTGTACCCAAACGCCGTGAAATGGATAACCCCCACCGGGCAATTAGAGCAAGATCCGCCCGCCCCTCCGGCCAGTGCTCGAGAGCACTGGCCGTAGAGGACGGGCCCTAGGGGACGGTTAACACCGATTCGTTCCTGTCATGCGACCGCCAGGGTGAGCTCGTCGCCTTGGAAGCGATGCCAATCAAGGAACAACTCCTTGCGGATTTGCGAGATCCGACCCTTCGAGACTCGGAACCGCTTGGCTGCGGCGGCCGTTGTTTCGCCATTGGCCAGGAACTTGGCGATCTTTCGCAACCGCCGCGGCAGGAGCAGCAACCACGTGGAGAAATCGATGCGAACGATGGCCGTGTCTGCGGGACCAGCATGCTTGTCCTCGACCAAAACCTTCTCCCATGCCTCATTTTCTGAATCATGGAGATCAAGCCGCTCGATCGAGAGGTTGTTCTTTTGTCGACAGTAGTCGCTTAGCACGTCGCGGCAGTTGAGCTTGCCGCCGACTTTTCTACCTACTTTGGTCTGGCGAACGCCAAACCGGGCCAACGCGCTGGCGAAGGCCACGTCGGTTTTGCCTAACTCGATAAGCCGTACATAAGCCTGGCACGCGTTGCAGACGGTCTCTTGAATTGCCTCTTCGCGGGCTTCGGGATTCAAGTGCCGAAACTCGATCTTGGCATGGGTCTGGATGGTCGGCAGCATAGCCTCGAATTCGGCGTGCCAGAGAGGCGGAGATTCTTTGCAACGTGTGGATTTCTGGGAACTCTTCATGGGTAACGCCCTCATTAAAAGGGCCGCCCCCAAGCGAGGGCGGCCATGTTTCAGGAAACATGAGCCAACCCCCGCACCACGCGGGGAGGCAAAAGATGCAATCAAACGATTGCGTTACGACTCAGACGGTTCATCGCGATGCACCAGCCCTTCTTGTCTTTCTCGCGGCGGCCGTGCAGCCTGCCGCTGGTCTTTCAGCCAGCGTTTGGCCAACAGATACGAGATGCAGTCCAGAAAGGGCGTCAGCCGTTTCTGCGAATCGGGATGTTCAGACATAATCAGGGTCTCCAGGGTTTGGGGTTGTCGCCAACGGAACCGCTGGCGAGACACAAGAACTGGGCGGAAAGACGACATTTCTCGCCCAGAAGCGCAAAAAATGAGGGGTGCGCATGGGTAACGCACCCCTCATGTAATGGTGACGCAAAACGTCCGATAATTTAGCAGTTTGCCACCGCCTACGTGGCCTGACCCTTACCGGCCTCGGCGTTCATCTTGCCACGAACGCGATGAACCGTTCTCGTCCCGCAGCCGAGTTGCTTGGCGATCTCTTTCGGTTTTGTGCCAGCATTGAGCAGTTCGCGAATCTTCTGGAAGACTTCCTCGCCCAAATGCGAGTAACGTCCCCGTTGAGGCAGCGTACCCTTCTCCGCGGCTTTGCGCACGGTTTCCGGTCGGAGGTTGTCGTAGGCCCGCGTAACAGTAGATCTTGACACGCCCAACTTGGCCGCGATCTTGATGAAAGATATCTTTTCGTCATCCCTCATGCGAACGACGTCGGGGCCGATCTCTTCGTACTTGGCCGGGGTGCCCCGTCCCGATCCCTGTCGCTTGCCCGATTTCCGCTGCTTGCCCTTGCCCCAGTCGGGCCGTTTGCCGGTCTCTGCAAAGTCCACGATCTGTCGCACGTATTCCCAGGACATCTGGTGAGCCCTCGCGATCGTCTGGATGCTCGCCCCGTTGTCGCGCATCTCTTTGAACTTCGAGGCCAGCCGTTCGTACCTTGGGATTTTCTCGATTGTCACTTCGACCGACTGCGGGTCGGTCGGCATGGCCATCAGGCTCTTGGTATCCGGGTATCCACTGTCCCGAGCTACCTTGCGCAGCAAAGCGAGTAGGTCGGGGCTGAAGGTGCCGATCCAACGAGCACCACGCTTGCCGGGGATCACCTCCTGACGGATCTTGATCGGCCCGGTAAGTGTGCGGATGGCTTCGGCCGCCATTGGAATCTCTTGGTTCAAGAGCTTCCGCAGGTCGGCAAGGTACACCTTGGCCCGCTGGGCATCCAGTGGTGCCGGTGGATCCTCGTTATGCACCTCGGCCTCGCGGACCATGGATTTCAGTTCGTTGACCTCCCTCTGAAGTTCCTTGATCCGCACATCGTAGCCGTCGCACAGCCCCTCGTCCAACTCCTTCTCGACCAGCTTGACCAACTTCCTGATCCGGGCCTGGTAGTCGCGGACCTTCGTCTTCATTGGCACGGTATCAACCCGCGGCTTGCGGCCCTCTTGCTCTAGAAAGACGTTGGCCTTTTGGACCAGACCCTCGATTACCTCCTCGCTCAGCAAGAATTCGCTGATGTAACCGAGCAGGCAATCTTCGATGATCTGCATGCTCTTGGAGGTGGTCAACAGGCAGTCGTGCACACCAGTGGAACCGCTCAGGCAGGACATAACCTTGTAGTTGCCCGCCGACCGGTTGAGCCGCAACTCTTTACCACAATACTCGCAGAACAACGTACCGCTAAAGAGCGTGGTGGCCGAGTTCTGGTTGCGGCTCGGCTTCTTCCCGGTCAGGGGATGCGCCTTGCGGGTCCTGAGAAGCTTGAGCCAAGCGGCCCGCCATAGTTCCCTGGGCACCAGAGCCAGGCTCGGGTCCTTGTAGATCTCCCACTCGGACCGCGGGTTTTTGATGGTAACGTACTTCTCCCGTTCGTGGTCGTATTCCCGCCGCTTACGATTCCACACGAAGACGCCAATGGCGTCCACCCCGGCCAGCAGATTCTTGATTGAAGAACCCGTCCAGCCGTTCGAGCCGTCAACCCGCAGCTTGTTGAAGTGCTTGGCGATCTTGTACGGCGACCAACTCTTGTGGACGTACAACTCGAACATCTCCAGCCGAAACGGCTGGGTTTTCGGGTCAATGCAGGGCTTATGCCGCGGACGGCCATCGGGCCGACGAACGGTCTCGCCGTTGGCGTCGTGACAGACCTGCCGAGTGAAACCCAGCGACAACTTGCCAAGGCACGTTCCTCGACTAGCGGCACCCTTCATGCCGCGGCGGACCTTTTCGCGAAGCCCCTTGACAAACAGGCGCGAGACTAGCCCATAGACTGTCATAGTCACGTCCCAGTTTGGGCTGTTGACGTCGAAGCCATCGGACGCACCAATCATCCGTTTATTCAGCCGCTTTGACATCCTCGCCAACTTCCACCACTCAAGTTCGTCGCGGCTGGCACGGGTGAAGTCGTCGATATAGGTCGACTCGATCAAGTGCCCCTCGTCCGCGAGGATCGCCTTGTAGCTGGAGTATCCTCGCCTGGCAGGGTTCAGCCCGGTAACCGAATAGTCGCAGAAGACGTAGGCCCAGGGGATAAAGCGGTCATCTTCCCGAGCCTTGCCTAAGACGTTAATCATCTGGTCGATGATAGACAGCGGGCTGCTGTTATCGCACGAAAAGCGGTTGTAATTCCCGCCCAATTTTGAGCAGAACTTGGCGAAAACGCGAACGTCTTCGACATCCGCCTCACCGCTACGATGCCGTCCCTTGAAGTCCTCCACCATCTCGCGGATGACATCGTCGGTAGCTTCAGGCAACAGCCCCGCCCGAACCACATCTGGCCAGTGCTTGCCCTGCCGTTCTAGATAAGCCCGGGCCAAATTGCCCAGTTCCTCATCAGATGGCAGCCCGCTATCAGCTTTAGCCCGCCGCCGCCGTCGCTTAGGCCGTGGCAGTGGAATATCCGCTTCGGGTTTGCAGAGGTCGAACTTGCCCTCGTTGTCGGTATCGTTGTTGTTGGCCAGATCCGTCTGGCCAGGAATCGTAGTGTTATCGGTAGACATTTCTAGTCTCCTTGACCGGTCCAATGGAACCCGGTGAAGGAGGGTGACAGGAATAGCGGCAGGATCTCACGCCTCGGCTGAACCGAGCGCAAAGAACGTATCTGCCGTGAAGGCTTCGACTTGCGCGATGGCAAGTTGAAAGAGCCCCATTCCCGTCAAGTCGTTAGGAAATGTCAATCGCCGGTCGCCCCGACTTTCCAGAAGTGTTTGCTGTTAAAGGGGTTACGGAGATTCATTCGTAAGCATTCGCCCAACCCGTACGACAACCTCGTTCCCACGCTCTGCGTGGCAGCGGACTGCATGGCCGCCATAGCGCCGAAGTAAGTTCCGCTTCAGCGACGCGGAGCGTGGTGGCATTGCGCTGCGACGCAGAGCATGGGAACCAGAGGCAAGCACTAACGAGAGGCGGAAAGAAGATTGCCACTCTCCACCCGCTACCATTTCACACCGGCAGCAGCGTTTCCACCAGTCTGACCCAGTAGCTGGCGCCGATTGCAATGGCCTCGTCGTTGAAGTCGTAACGCGGATTGTGCAGCATGCAGTCATGGTCGGAAGGGCCGTTGCCCATCCAGAGGTAAGCACCGGGACGTTCCTGCAGCATATACGCAAAATCTTCGGATGCCATGCAAGGCTGAGGATCGCGGGAAACGTTCTTCGGTCCGACGACGGCACAAGCCGCTTCGGCCGACCACTGCGTTTCCTGCTCCGTATTGACGGTGGCCGGATATCGCCGCTCGTACTTCAACTCGGCGGTCGCTGCCAGGGCAGAGGCCACGCCTTCGATGATCTGTTTGATTCTCGGTTCCAGAGTGTCCTGTACTTCCTTGCGAAAGGAGCGCGTCGTGCCGTGCAATACCACTTCACCGGGAATCACGTTCCAGGTATGGCCGGCATGAATTTGCGTTACGCTGAGGACCGCCTGATCCAGTGCAGAAGTATTGCGGCTGACAATCGTTTGCAAAGCGGTGACGATATGTGAAGCCGCCACGATCGGATCGATCCCCAGATGCGGCATCGCTCCGTGCGTTCCCTTGCCGCGAACGGTGATGGTAAACACGTCATAAGCGGCCATCACCGGTCCCGAGGCAATGGCGAATTCTCCCACAGGCATACCCGGCCAGTTATGCATGCCGAACACCGCGTCAACCGGAAACTCCCTGAACAGCCCTTCTTCGACCATCACCCGGCCACCACCTTCGTTTTCCTCCGCCGGTTGAAAGATAAACTGAACACTGCCCGAAAAGTTACGCGTCAAAGCCAGATACTTCATCGCCCCCAATAACATCGTCATATGGCCATCATGACCGCAGGCGTGCATCTTGCCGGGAAAAACCGACTTGTAAGGCACGTCGTTCTGCTCCTGGAGATCCAGCGCATCGATGTCGGCACGCAGACCAATCGTCGAAAGCGAACCGCCGGACGGCCGCGAACCTTCCAGCGTGCCGACGAGCCCCGTTTTGGCCAGACCGCGGTGGATCTTTACTCCGGCCTCTTCCATTCTCGCGGCAATAAACTCGGAGGCATAGGTTTCTTCGAAGGCCGTCTGGGGATGCGCATGCAGATCACGTCGCCAGCCGGTCAGTTCTTCGTGCCACTGCTGAATCTGGGGGACTATCGACATCGCACGTGCTCCTGAATGTGTTTTGTCCGATCATTATCGCGCGCCGATGACTTTCGCATGGATAGCTATCGCTGTCAAGTGTCCGGGCGAGATTTGCAGGAAGATGGGGCCAAACCTTCATGTCCAGTGGATCGTGAAACGTGCGTGTTCACCTCTTCAGCGCGTGGCAGCCGGCAAGAAAGGGCCACCTTCGGCCGCCGAAGGAGGAAGTCTGGGTCAAGAACCAACTGCAACTCGCGCGACGCAGGTGGTACCGATGATTTTGCGCAGAAGGCTTTGTGATTCTCTCTAGCGGTGTTGCGTCAGCCAAGTAGGTCAGGGCTCGCCCTGACAAATACACAACCTAACCGTGCTGTTCTCCTTTCCCATTTTTCTTTCTATCTTGCCCGCCCCTCCTCGATGAACGGTCACCACAAAAAAAAGCCGCTTGCTACTTGGTCTCGGCTTGCCCGAGTGTTCGGGGTTCCGGTGCCAAGGGGCAAGCGGCGCTTGGAGTTGTTGTGGTCAGTTAGTCGAGGAAGCCGACCAACTCTTGACTTCGGGCGGGCTGCTGGAGCTTGCGGACCGCCTTGGCCTCGATCTGACGAATTCTCTCCCGGGTGACTTTGAAGATATGCCCGACTTCCTCCAAGGTATAGCTGTATCCGTCGCCCAGTCCGTACCGGAGTTTGATGATCTCCCGTTCCCGATAGCTGAGCGTTTTGAGCACCTTGGTGATCCGGTTGCGGAGCATACCCTGGGTCGCGCCGATCGCGGGGGCTCGGGCCTCGCCGTCGGGTAGCAAGTCGCCGAAGTGGCTGTCTTCGCTGTTGCCGACCGGCCGATCGAGACTGATCGGGAATCGGCTCATGGCCAACACGCGGCGCGTCTCGTCGATGCACGTGTCGCTGGCCCGGGCCGTCTCTTCGATTGTGGGCTCGCGGCCGAGCTTCTGCAACAGTTTCCGCGAGATGTTCCGCACGCGCGACATGGTCTCGACCATGTGGACCGGGATGCGAATGGTCCGGCTCTGGTCGGCCACAGCTCGGGTAATCGCCTGGCGAATCCACCACGTGGCATAGGTACAGAACTTGAATCCGCGTCGATACTCGAACTTGTCGACCGCCCGCATCAACCCGGCGTTCCCTTCCTGGATCAGATCCAGGAAGCTCAGGCCCCGGTTGCGATACTTCTTGGCGATCGAAACGACCAGTCTCAGGTTGCCTTCGGAGAGTCCTCGCTTGGCCGCCTGATACTCGGCGTGGATGGTCTTGAGGTACCGAACGCGGTTGCGCAGACTGGTGGGGCTCTCCTGGGTTGCCCGCAGGATGTTGCGATACTCGGTCAACCAGGGGTCGCGGTGCCCGGCCGATCCACCCGACTTACGGTGTTCGTCGATTCGGGCCTTCAGTTCGTCGACCCGTCGGCTAAATTCCTCCAAAGTGCGAATCATCGGCTCGATCCGCTGGGTCCTCAAACCGAGTTCCTCGACCAGTCGAACCGCGCTACGACGACGTCGACCCAAGCGTCGCCAGGCGGCCCGGCGTTGGGCCTTGGGGCGCGACTTGCTCGTGGCGATCCGATAATCGTGATGGTTTCGCTTCAGCAAAGTACCCAGCGTGCGTAAGTTGTGCGGCATCCGCCCGAGAATCTGATGCTTCTCCAGATGATCGGTGACCGAAACTTGAACCGTTCGATCGAACGGCAAATCGCCCGTGTGGACCCGCGCGAGCACCTTGTACGCCGTTTGGATCACATAGTCGCACTCGAGCACCTTGCATCGGAACTTGGCGCGGGTGAGCTCGATTCTTCGGGCCAAGGCGATTTCTTCGGGGCGTGAAAGCAGCGGGATTTCTCCCATCTGCGTCAAATACATACGTACCGGATCGTCCGACCAGGAATCATTCTCGTCGACGTCATAGGCCGACTCCTCGGTCGAACCGGAATCTCCGTCCGAATCATTATCCGTACCATCACCATCCGTATTGCGCGCGTTACGATGGGGTTCGTCCTCCTCCATCGTTTTGGCCGACTCCTCGACCATTTCGATCGTTCGACCGGTAGTTGAAGGCGCATCGTCTTCCGGGTTGTCCAACAGTGCGTCGTACAAATCTTTCCTCCTCGGGTAATTCAAAAAAAATCTCGTAGGCTCCGGCCGTCCCACTCATCGACCGTCGCTGATCACTCCAAAAACCCACGAGACGGCTTCAAAAGCCACGAAATCATACCACCGATATTCTTGCGGCGTGGCACTGATCGGCCATTTGGCAGGGGATTACATTTACGGGAAGGATGCGGGCGTTCGCTAAAGAACCTAGTTCGCCCAATCCCCCGGAAACTCAGTCCCCCGGAAAGGGCGCGCACTCTCAATGCTATCCTCCACTACGTCAACGCCATCCCGTGCCTAACGGCATCAAGAACCACACAGCCAAAGGCTCGGCACGCCAAAGAAGCATCAATCTGCCGGACCGTATCGTCCCCTCGGTCCAACAGGAGGGCGGGTGGCTACCAGCTTATTCACCCCGCACGCCTACTGATGCGAAAACCATGTTCAAGTGGCCATCGTACCATTCTAGTCAGGAAATCCCCTAAGTCCAGTCCCTAGCGGAAAAATCCGCCGAAATCCTTCTTGCCGTCACTACGAGGGGGGGATGATGTCATATACTGGATAAACTGCGGTGCTTGCATGGTAGCCGTCTAAGTGCGAAACGTGTAGTTGAAAATGAAATGCAGTGGCCACTTGCCGCCAGGAATCAACCCCGGACACCACTCTCCCGTGGGGTATCTATCACGGAAGATCACCCGCCGAACTCCCCAGACACCGCTGGGCCGGTTATACTCAGCACGCGTGAAACATGCGCGTTTTGTAGGCGGCGGTTTATCCCGAGGAGAAACTACGTGGCGACCAAGTACTTGCTTCCGTGCACTTGTGGTAAGAAGATTCCTGTCGAATCGCGCCAAGCCGGCGAAGAGATCCTCTGCGACTGCGGCCTGCACCTGACGGCTCCCACGATGCTTTCGATGCGGAAGCTCGAACCGCTTCCTTCTGAATCAATTAACGGTACCGGCTTGGAATCTTGGGGAGCCCGGCAACGAGTCATGTTGGTTGGATGCTTCATCCTCCTGGGGTTCGTCGCCTGGGCGAGCGTTTTGTTCCTTGACCGGCCCGAGCCGCCGGTACCTGAAATCGATCGGGAGACGATTGCAAGTCAAGTCGAGCGGTTTTCTCCGGCCCGGGCATGGCGGGCATGGCACATTCAACGAGCCTTGGGCCTCGACCGCAGTGCGACCGATCGAGTCGTTGCCTACGAAGAGCAAGCGTCGCAGTATCACATCTGGCTGACGGTGGCTGCGTGCGGGGCCTTGGTTGGTTTGGGGCTGATCGTCATTCCACTCTTGATCCGCGGGCCGACCACGACACGCCCTGATTGATTCGCCTTACTCAAACTGTAAACGCTTCGTCCGTCACCACCGGGCTTGCCCCGGTGGAACGCTGATTGACCACTAACCGTGGACCCGAATAGCCCCAGTCGCCAATCTGGGCCGCCGCCAACGGCGGCGGCCCAGATTGGCGGAAAACGCGGGGAAGACAAACCGTGCTAGTGGTCAATCATCGCTCCACGGGGACAAGCCCCGTGGTGGCGTTTACGGTTTAAGCACCCTACCGCTTGCGCAAGACGTAGATTACGTCTTCGGTCCGGCGGTCGACGTCGATCGGTTGGTCGGTCTCGTAGGCGAAGTCGTACGTTTCGACCAATTCGAATCGGTCGACTCGCTGCAACAGACGGTCGAATTGCTTTGCCGTGTAGGTGCGGAAGATCATCTCCTCGGTCAGCCGAAACTGTTTGGTCGGCGTGTAGACGTCGACCGTCATGCCGACCCGTTCCCGCCGACGCCGACGATCCACCGCAATCGACCACATCCGCGACAGGACGGCCAGATGCCCGCGTCGGGCCGACCAGGATTCTTCCTCACAGGTGGGACGCGTCTCGGGCGTAAGATGCAGTCCCAACACGTAGAGTCCACCCTTGGCCAGGGCGTCGCCCATGCAGCAAAGATGATCTTCGGCCGCCCGTTCGGTTGGCAGATGTCTGAAGCTGTTGATTGTATTGAATGCCGCGTCGACCTTGCGCCGCAGACGGAAGTCGGCCATATCGCCCACCATGGCCGATTCGGGAAACCCGTGCCGCTCAAGCCGGGCGTTGCAAAAGTCGATCGCCTTGGCGTTCAGATCGTTGCCGGCGACCTCGTACCCGGCCGCGGCAAACTTCACCATCAGCCGCCCCGTGCCGCAAGCCGGCTCGAACAGCCGCTTTACTTTCCGCCGGGTATGTTGCTCGAAGCAGGCCTCGAGGAAATCGAACTCGGCCTTCCAGTCGGACCCGAACAGTAGGTCGTAATACTTCGGGTAATCGTAGAGATGCGCGTCGATGATTTCCATGGGGGACTTTCGTGACGAGTTTCTTACTTATTCAAAAGCCCACCGACTGCGTCGGTGGGATCCCCCGCACGCAGTGCGGGGGCTTTGGGATGGGCGCCCTGCTATTCCGCCGCGAACACGGCCAGCTCGGCTAGGCCGATGTTGCCGAAACCGGTCTTCACGCCGGTCACCTCGAACTTGACCCAAGTGACCGTCCGCTTGGGAAAGATCACCTCGCGGCCGGCCGAGGCGTCGTCGGGCAGCTCGCCCGTGTCGATGCTCGAGCCGTCGCTGAAGGTCAGTTTGCCCGCGGTGATGTAATCATACGTGTTCGGCCGGTCGAACAACAGGACCCGGTCGACCGTTTGCGGGCTGTCCCATGCCAATTTCAACCAGGCCCCTGCGTTTTCCTCGTGGCTGGCCCATTCCTCTTGAATGTTGCCAGGGTAACCGCCGACCACTCCGTCAATGGCTCCCTCGGCCCGATAGTTGGGATAATTAGTGCTGCTGGTGGCTTTTGCCTTGGGCGCGACGTTCGTGCCGATTGTCAGCGGATCGGGCGGCGATTGGGGTAACGGCTCGCCCGGCTTGCGCAGCTTGAATTCGTAAAGGCACATCCCGTAGCGCGTGCCCTGCGGATTCGACGGATGCTTGCGGACATAGTCGTCGGCAAAACACAACCAGCCCGTATGTCCGTCGACGGAGATGAACTTCGAGGGGATGTTCACGAAATAAGCTTGCTCCCCAAACTTCTCCATAAAGGCTGCCAGTCGCCAGGGGCCGGTGATCCGCTCCGCCTCGACAATCCACGTATCGTAGGTCCCCAGGCTGCTTGCTCCGCCGTCGGTCACGCACATGAAATACTTCTTCAGCCTCGGGTTGTAGGTCATCGTCACACAGCCCGACCGATCGTTCCACTGAACCAGCGGTTCGATTTGCGAAAACTCGTCGGTCCAGATCGGCTCGCCGTCGGCGTCGTGGCCGGCGAAGAATTCGTACTTCGAGATGTCGTTGATATTCTCGACCGTTGGGGTGACCCGGGTCAGGTAGACCTGATCGCCGGAGACCCAACTGCACACGGCCTCCGCTCGGGTGGCGCCATGGCCGGTGAGATAGGCCTTGCCGTCGGGCGAATGTTGCATGTTTTGGCCGAAGTCGACGAAATGCGGCGAGCCGATCTTGACCTTGGCCCCGTCTTTGCCCGACTCGCCAAACAGCGGGCTCGACGGCGTGCAAGGCGTGTCGGTCCACGTTTGGCCGAAATCGCGGGAAATCCGAAATCCGACAAACGGGCCCATGATGTCCCAAGGATCTTTCTTCATGTCCAGGCAATAAGTGCCGTAGTACCACGTGCCGTCGAGAATCAGGCTGCCGCACGGATACCGCCCGCCATAGGGTTCGGCCGACGCCTTGTGCAGCCCCAAGGCGGTCACCTCGAGCCGCAGCGGATCGTCGCCCGTGATCTTGGCATGGCCGGTGGTCCAATGTTTTGGTCCGGAACTGGACCCCATCTCGCCGACGCGACCGTCGGTCCACGGCGAGTAGAGGTTCCCGTCGGCGGCCCAGGAGGGATACCAGGTGTCAGCCGTGGTGTAGACCCTGTGGCGACCGGTAAAGACGATCCCGGCGAACTGCTCCGATTTCTCGAATGGGCAATCGGCCGGGGCTTCGGCGTTCCAGGCAGCAATGGGCGTCGGCCGCGGAACGAGCCGTTGTCGAACTTCCTCGGCCATAAGCGGACCGGCAAATGCTGAAACGACAAACCCGATAAGGACAACCGATCGGAACAAACAGAAATGCTGGCTCATGGTTTTCTCCTCGGGGTCGGTTCGTTGGCGAAACGCATCGAACCCTGATTGTGGGTGCCTCAAAAGGGTTTGTCAAGTATTTGACATTTGCAGGGCGATACTCGATAATCGGGGATCCTGCCGTTTGTTTCCCGCCTTGAGGAGGAGTTTCCCGCCATGTCTTGTATGACCGCCTGCCTGCTTACGCTGCTGTGCGTTGCCGAAGTCGACGCCGAACAGATCAATCCGGTTGCTCGGCCCGTGTTGACAACAACCCTGCACGAGTGGACCTTCGAGGAGGGTGACGACGGTTGGCAGGCCGAACACAACTGCCGACTGAAGGCCGAGGACGGCCTGCTGAAGATCGTGGCCACCGGCGAGGATCCCTTTCTGCACTGCCCGATCGACGTGCCGGGCGGAAGGACGGCCCTGACGCTGCGAGCCCGAGCCAAGACCTCCGGACCGGGCACCATCTTCTGGACGACCGACCTGGCTCCGCATCGCGAAGCGGACAAGCTGGCTCACTTTTCCGTGACCCATGACGGCCAATGGCGCGAGTATACGGCGCGATTCGATGCCCCGGGCCGGCTGACCGACATCCGACTCGACCCGGGCCAAGCGGCCGGTACGTTCGACATCGATTGGATTCGTGTGATCCACGAAGAACCGCATCCGCTATGGATCGAGCGCGTCGATCGGGTTGGGGATCGGGTTCGTTTTCGGATCAAGAATCATCGTGACAAGCCGCTTGCATTTTCTGTGGGCGACGAGAAACACACGATCGAGGGCCGTGCCACGCTGGACGTATTTCGGCCGATCGACCTTACGCGGCCGTTGGATGCCGTTTCGCTCGAACTTCGCTCGGCCGAACTGCCGCCGGTGCGTCGCACGATCTTCGCCCACAACCGGGCCGCCCAGGCCGATTGGATCCAGCGGCCCCTGGGCTCGTTTGCGATCAAGGTTGCCAAGGACGGTCTGACGGCACGCATCGAACGCGACGGCCAGTTGATCGCCATCCTGGGACCGACCGTGCATTGCGACGGGAAACTGCCCGCACTGAAACGGGTCGACGAGTCGTCGCTACGTTTCCAGGGCGAGGGCGTTTCGATCTCCCTGGCGATCGACGGCAGTGAACTTTCCGTGTCGATCGACAGCCAACAGCCGTGCGAGGGGCCGGTCGTTCGCGTCCTCGGCAGTATGGAGCAGGGATTGCTGGCCGGGTTGGAATACCTCGGCAAGGGTGAGACGAGTTCCTCGAAGCTGGATATCGAAACGGCCGAGCACCTTCGCTTCGCGCCCGACAGGCTCAAAGTGACCATGCCGTTGATGAGTTTCGTCACACCGGAAGCCTCGGTAGCCATGACCTGGACGGACATGCAACTGCAGCCGATCTATGCCACGCCCAACTTCTTCGACGCGGCGGACGATCACCGCATGGCCCTGCAAGGCAAGAAGATTGAAGCCGTGATTCGGTTCGATCGAGTGGCGTTGGAGGAGACGATCCTTTGGGCCGTCAAGAAGCAGGGGCTTCCCCCGCTGCCCGATCCGCCCAGATCCCAAAAGGAGCAATGGGACATTTGTCTAAAATCGTTGAACGGGCCGCTTCGCGACGAGAACGGCTGGGGCCATTGCGTGCAGGAGAGCTGGAAACGACGGCCATTTGCCAGCATCGCCTCGACCATCTGGCGACTGACGGGCGAAGCGCCCGAGTTACCCGAGTTGGTCCCCGGCGGGACCCACGTGGCCAATTCGACGATCCATTTCGTCACCGGCCGTACGCAGCAGTGGCTCGATTGGAAGCGACGCCAGGTCGCAGGGCTGATTGCCGGACAACTGCCCGACGGTTCCTATCGCTATGACGGCAAGTATCGCCGCGGGCACTTCGAGAACACGGCCAGTGGCGTCTGTGCCCGACCGGCCTATATGCTGATGGAACACGCGTATATCACGGGCGACCGGGATGCTCTGGAAGCCGGCCTGCGTACGCTGGAGTACATCAAACGATTCCGCACCCCGCGCGGTGCTCAGACCTGGGAAGTCCCGCTGCACACACCCGACCAGCTCGCCTCGGCCCAGTTGGTTTGGGCCTACGTGCGGGCGTACGAGTTGACCGGCAAGCAGGAGTACTTGAAGCTGGCGCGAAAATGGGCCTTGACCGGGATTCCGTTCGTCTACCTTTGGGATTGCCAGCCGATCATGCTCTACAGCACGCCGCCCGTGTTCGGCGCCACGTTCTGGCGGCACAGTTGGTTCGGCCTGCCGGTGCAATGGGTGGGCGGGGTCTATGCCTATGCCCTGACGAAACTGGCTCCTTACGACGACACGCTCGACTGGAACCACCTTGCCCGGGGAATCCTGATCAGCGCCGAGCAGCAGCAATACCCCGACGGCCCCTATATCGGCCTGTTGCCCGACTCGTTCAACATTCCTCACCAGCGTCGCCAACCGGCCGACATCAATCCGTGTGCGTTGGTCAGTCTGCGGATGGTGTTGGACGGTCAGCTCGACTTCCTCAGCGTGGCCGCCGAGGGTGAGCATCGCATCGCCGCCCCGTTCCCGGTATCCATTCGCGACGGCAAAGCGCACATAAAAGGCAAGCCGGGCGTGGCGTATCAGGTGTTGATCGACGGCCAAAAGATCGTCGACGTGCAATCCCAAGGCGAGGATATCGTGCCGCTACAATGAATTGAGTTATGAGTAGCCTCTCGTTCCCACGCTCTGCGTGGGAACGCCATGCCACGACGCTCCGCGTCGCTGAAGCGAAACTTACTTCGGTGCAATGAGTTGCGCCGAAGCGGGGCCGCAGAGCGGCCATGCAGTCCGTTCCCACGCAGAGCGTGGGAACGAGGTTCAACAAAAAAACTGGGCGCCAGGAGCGGTATCCTTCCGCTCGTGGCGCCCTTCGTCGCGCGACGAATTAGCGTGAGCCGCGAAAGGGGACATCCGCGACTCGCGGGGTTACTTGACCTCCTCCATCATCACCGGCCGACGCTCCTCGGCCGAGAGCAACGACGCCTCGAGCACGCGTTGCGTTTGGTAGGCGTCCTCGAAATCGGGGATCGGTACGGTCGGCTGTTCGCCGGCCAGGACGCGAAGAATGTCGTAGGCCTGGTTCGTGAACCCGTGTTCGTAGCCGATGAGATGGGCGTCGGGCCACCAGTTGGCCACATAGGGATGATCGCCGCCGTGGGTGCACATGATGGTGTTCCAACCCTGCACGGCACGCGGTAACGTGGCGTCGTAGAATTCCAATTCGTTCATCCGCTCGAAATCGAACTTCAGCGAGCCCTTTGTGCCGTTGATCTCGAACCCGTTGCGGTTCTGATTGCCGGTGGCCTGTCGGGCGGCCTCGAAACTGGCTACCGCGCCGTTGTCGAATCGGGCCAGGAACAGCACGGTGTCGTCGACCGTCACCGGTCCCTTGCCGGCGGCCGCGTCGCCGCCGTCGGTGATTCCGCCACCGGTCGTCACGCTGGCCAAGGCGCGCTCCTTGATGAACGTCTCGGCAATCGCGCCGGCAATCTCGGTGATCTCGCTACCGGTGACGAATCGGGTCATGTCGATGATGTGGGCGTTGAGGTCGCCATGCGCGCCGGATCCGGCCAGTTCCTTCTCGAAACGCCACAGCAGGGGAACCGATTCATCGGCCCAGTCTTGCAGATAGACTGCCCGAACGTGACGGATCTCGCCGATCACGCCCGCGGTGACCATCTGATGGGCCAAGGCCACGGCCGGTACGCGTCGATAGTTGAACCAGACGAACGTCTTCACGTTGCCCGCCTTGGCCGCTTCGACCATCGCCCGGGCGTCGGCCAGCGAGCCGGCGATCGGTTTCTCGCAGGCGACCGGTTTGCCGGCCGCAATGGCTGCCTTGGCCGGCGGGGCGTGCATGAAGTTCGGCGTGACGATGTCGACCAGCCCGATCTCCGGCGAGGCGACCAGCTTTTCCCAATCGGTCGACGCATTCTGCCAACCCCAGTTGTCGGCGAACGCTTGAGGATTCTCGGCCTCTTGTCCGAAGACGGTATGCATCACGGGCTGGATGGGCGGATCGAAGAATTTGGAAACCTGTCCCCACGCATTCGAGTGCGTTCGTCCCATGAAGCCTTGCCCGATCAGGGCAACGTTGACCGCTGGCATGATTTGCTCCTTAAAGTGCCGCTTTTCTTATCGTTCAGCTAAGGATTGCCGTTATAGACCGAGCCAAGCCGGTTTACAAGAGGCCGGCAGAATCGAGGCAGATAATTCTTTCCGGCAATTCTTTCTGGCAAAGAAGGGGGGCGGGGTAAAATGAGGCGTCGCCCCGCTTTTGACCACCCCGCCAAACGATCGGCCGTCCCTATTACTCCGGTCCGGTCGGCGTCACACAGCGAAAGCCGATCGTGCTGCAACGGTCCAAGCCCGGGTACAACAGCAGGAACTTCGCGTGGCTCTCGATCGGCTGCGGCCCGCCGGGGAAATACCAGCCGGAACCTTGGGCCTGGTATTGACACCCGCCGCGGAGCATCACGAAGCGGATGTGCCCGTCGTCGCGTTGGCTCTCGGTCCATTCGTGGATCTTGTCGCGCTGGAAGGCCTCGCCATGCTGCTGGGCGGCCAAGTGCCACTCCCATTCGGTTGGCAAGCGCCGGCCGGCCCAGGCGGCATAGGCTCGGGCGTCGTCCAGGTCGACATAGACGACCGGCTCGTCACGCAGCGGCGCAGGGCAAGTTTCGCTGCCCCAGTGATGCAGGAACCGGTCGCCGCACCATGGCTTGTATCCGGTCGCCTTCAAAAAGGCCTCGAACTGGGCGTTGGTCACCGGTCGCCGGTCGATCGCACAGGAGCCGACCGTGGCGGTCACGTGATGTTCCAGCGTCTCGTTGTGGGGAACTCCTTTCAGAAAATCGTAATGACCTTCCGGCGGCGTGCCCGGGTCGGGATAGCAACCGCATTCTCGCCGCATGTGACGCACGACGAACTCGTGCTTGCCGCCGGCGACCGGTAGCATTTCCTCGGCCACGGGTGATCTTCGCCGCAAAGTCGGCGGGGCCTTGGGCTCGGTCACGTCAAGGGTCCGAACATGGAGGTCCTCATCCGGCAGCGGACGAGCCGCCTCCTGGCGTTGCTTTTCCACGAACCCTAGAAAAGAATCGTCGATCGATTCGTCGTCCAACGCGACCACCGCTGCGAACCGCTTCAGAGGAATCTCCAGGCGAACCTTTCCGTCGGCTCGCTGCGGTGTCAGCGGAATGCCTTGCCAGAGATCGAAGAACTTTTGCCCTTGATGCTCGACTTTCAGCTCGACACGATCCGCCGCCGAATCGTCCGTTTTGACGATCGTCCACAAGCGAACCTTCTCGTTTTTCCAACAGGAGGCCACCACTCCTTGCCGTGACATGGGGAAGCAAGGCAGCCACTCACCTTCGCTCAGGAGCGGGGCAAAGCGTCGCAATACGGGCGCCATCCGCCTAAGCGTGGCCCGATCTTCAGCGTTCCACGGGTTAAAGCTGGCAAAAATGTTCTCCCAGGCCAGGATTCCGCTGCCGTTGATCCAGGCGGCCGCCAGTTCGTTCTGGTGCGACTTGTCCCAGCGGTTGATCTGGTGCTGCATGTGACGCGGCTCGATCCATTTCAGATGCAACACGCCGATGCCCGGGAACGGTTGCAGCCCCTGACCCCACGAGCCGCTACAGTTCTCCATCTCGGCGATCCGCGGATGTCCCTCAGGCGCGAACGCCACGCCGGTCCTTGCGGCATCGACCGTCTGCCGCAGCGTGGGCGGCGATTGCAGCATCGTATCCAGGAACACGCCGTCGGCTTCAATGGCCCCGATTATCTGGCTTAGAGCCTGTTCGTCGGAGACCTCTTCGCGACGCGTGCCGGTGTCCCAGGGCATGTAGGGGATGAAGACCTTCACGCCCTGCTGCTGGAATCGCCGCACGACCTCGCGCAGCCCGTCGAGTCCGCCCGGCATCTGGCGGAAGAAGTCGAACTGATTGCGCTCGTCGGCGCCAATTCTCGGGTAATCGTGCCACAGCACGATCGAATCGTACCCGCCGAACTCGCGCCGCGCCTCTTCGCAAAGTGCCTCGACACGATACTCGCGACGCTGGGGATCCCAAAACGTCCGATCGTACATGAAGACGAACCCGCAGACGAAGTTCCGCGTCATCCACTTCAGGTCGTCGCGTCGGTAGATCGCGTCGTCGAATTGGGGTGGTCGGGCAACTTGCCGGTTGAGCTGCTCGAAGCGTTCGGCCCTTGGGAGTGTGTGCGGCACGACGACACTGAGTTGCCGCAACAGCAAGGTCCCCGGCCGCTTCTCGAACGATTCGTCCATACCCAGGATGGGTCGGGCCCAAGTCTTCTTGCGGTCGAAGGCGGGCATGTCAACGGCCAGTTCGAACTGGTGCCAGGCGGAGTCCTGGGGGATGGTCGTCGAGGTCAACACGGTCGACCAACCGCGCCAACCACCATTGGCGCCGCTTTGGCGGTCGTTGAAGTCCAAGGCCAGGCCCAAGATGGCATTGCCCTCGACCCACTTCGCCTCACCGCGGATCACCACGCGCTCCTGGGGCGCCAAGTCGGCCGCATGGGCCCAGGCTGTGTCCGTGCGAATCCACGACCGAACGCCGTTGAACCGCATTCGAATATGCGCCCCTTCGACATCGTGAAGGTGCTCTCGCACGTGCCGCCGATAGGCCCGCAACTGTTCGAGCCACTCCTGCCAGTCTTGGCCCTGCTTGGGCGGGGCGAGGTAATGGGCGTTTCGTTGCAGGGTTCCGGCAACCGCGTCGGCTCGCACCCAGCGGCATCCGGACCCGATGGCAAAACTATCGAGCGTCCACGGCACCCTCAGGTCGTCTGCCCCTTGGGCGTCGACTTGAAAAGTCAACACAAACAGCACCACCAAAGCATACAACAAGACATTTCTTCGCCAATCAATTCGCATCTTTCGTTTCTCCTTGAGCTGGAACTATGTGAGGTGGGTCGCATGGTCGCTGAAGCAACCTCGCCCCGGAAGCTCTTGCCATTCTATGAGGGACAGACCTCCGGTAAGCATACCATCCCCGTTGAGCTACCGCCAGCGAAGCCGCCGTGAAGAAAGCGAGCTAACCGGCTTTGGCGCGGGGCTGGCTCTCGGGTTCGGGCTCGGCGGTGCGGAGCTTGAGCGTGGCGCCGGCCGGTGTGCGGCGCTCGGAGGTGATGCCGCGCTTGGTGGTCGAGAGGAATTCATGGAACGCGACGGCCGGACCTTCGGGGAACTCGGCCTGAAGCCGCTTAAGCGTTTCGTTCCAGGTCAGGCCACTGCGATAGATCACGCGATAGGCCGCTTTCAGTTGGCGGACCTCGTCGAGCTTGTAACCGGCCCGACGCAGACCGATCTGGTTCAGCCCGACCACGAGACTGCTTAGCCCGTCGACGGTGACGAAGGGCGGGACGTCTTTGACCATGTGGGCCTGTCCGCCGACCATGGCCAAGGTGCCGACGCGAACGAACTGATGCAGTGCCGCGGCCCCGGAGAGAAACGCGCGATCGGCGATCGTGGTGTGGCCGGCCAGCATCACGTTGTTGGTGAGAATCACGTGGTTACCCAGGCGGCAGTCGTGAGCCAGGTGGGCGTTGCCCATTACCAGATTGTCGTCACCGACCACCGTGGCATGGTTCGGTTCCATGGCCACGTGGATGGTGCAGTTCTCGCGAAGCGTATTGCCCGAGCCGATGATCAGTTTGCCGGGCGTCTCGGGCATGTGGATGTGTTGGGGAAGGCCACCGAGTACGGCTCCTTCGAAGACATGGTTGTTCGGGCCCAGCGTGGTCCCGTTGCGTATCACGACGCGGCTTTCCAGGACGCAGTCCTCACCGAGGGTCACGTCCGATTCGACGACGCAGAAGGGGCCGATTTGCACATCGGGGCCGATGTTTGCCGACGGACTGACAACGGCCAACGGATGGATCTTCACGGAAGGTACCTCAAGGTGGGAAAAGCGAGGGAAGAGCGGGCGTGGATGTAAGTCTTTATCGGTTAGCGAAACCGGACCGATCCAACCTCTTGTGCCGATCGCGACGAGATTGCCTATCTTCGCCAATTGAACATCGCTGACCGGCCAGTGACCAACGGCCGATGCCAGCAGATCTCTTCGTCATTCGTCATTCGTGCTTCGTCATTCATTTCCCCCCAGCCCTGGTCCCGAGCACCTAGACCCCGTAGAATGGGCTTCCTGGCTGCGATGGGCGGCCGTTTTTCTTGCAATCCCCCCAAACGACGGAGTTGAGCGGCCATGGCCACTGCAGACCAGATGTATGACGAAGCGATCGAACTGAAAGAGGCGGGCAAACCCGAAGAAGCGGCCGGCAAGCTCGAGGAGTTGATCGAGCAGCATCCCGACTTCGCCCTGGCCCATGCCGGACTGAGTGTCTGCTATGGCAAGCTCGACCGGCACGACGAAGCGGTCAAGGCGGCCGAGAAGGTTTGCGAACTCGAACCGGACGATCCGTTCAGCTATATGGCCATGAGTTTGATCTGCCAACGAGCCGGCCGAACCACCGAGGCCGAACAGGCCATGAGCGAGGCCATGCAAAAGCAATGGGCCACCACCAAGACCGACGAGCCCGAAGCACAATCGTAGGGTGGGTCGAGGCACGAAGACCCACGCGAAGCAGTAGGCAGTAGACAGTAAGCAGTAGGCAGCGAAGAGGTCTCACGCAAAGGCGCCAATCGGCGAGATTACTCCTCCGGAAAGTTCGGAAAAAAAGACTCGCTGAGCACGCAGTCGTTGCCCTCCTCGAGATTGGGTTGGCGGAACCAATTAAACGGCTTTCCGCCGTCGTCGCGTTCGTCGGGGCCCCAGCTATAAAGCAGAAAGCCGTCGAACTCGCGTCGGTAGACCAACGGCTGTCCGCTGAAGGGGTCCTCGGGCACTTCTTCAAGATATCCGGGGACCAACGCGGCCAATGTTGTCGGCAGATGGCCCTGCTCAAGGCGGTAACATCGCAGCGCAATACCGCACATCACCAACCGGAGTTTGGCCTGATGGCGTTTGTTCTCTCTATCGAGGGCCATCGTGGCGTCGTCATCCGGTGTATTTAATTGAGCCACCAGCCGCCACTCCCAACCAAGCGCGTGCTCGCACCAAGCAAGATCGCGTTGGAGATAGTCTTCGATAGGCTCGACGTCTTTGTCGAGCGACTGCAGAGCATGAAGTAGTTCGCGGGCCTGTTGTGCTGTAAGCGAGGTGCGCAACCTGTCCAAACCGGCTGCTCCGTCGCCACCCATGGAATTGCCTACCAGCAAGTCCACGAACAGACCGCCTCGCGTGAGTGCCTTTCCGAGACGGGCCATGTCGAGATAGCTTCGTATGGCGTCCTCTGTGCGGCCTTCGGCCTCGGCCAGCCGTCCTTCCGCCACAAAGGCCCGCATCAAACAACTATGATCTTCATTTCGCAGAGGGGGCATTTCAGGGCTGTGGTAATCGACCGGCACATAAGACGGCTTGTCCAGTGCACTCCGCGCCATCTCCAAGACATGGGCGTGGTTCTCGACAAAGGATCGCAGTGCCGGTGTCGCCTTTCGATCTTCCGGTACGGGGAACGAAATGGCCCTGCCCGCTTGGGCCAACTCGTCGTAGCCGTTGGGTTCCGGCAGCGTGATTTGCGGGATCGGTGTAGGTGTAATGAGATTGTAGTAGACGACCGTCAGCGGCAACAGCATCGACAGCGAAAGCAGCATGAAGCCGATCCCCGCCAGTCGATGCAATCCGGGGCGAGTCTGCCCGTCGTGGTGAATACTTGACGCCCGCCAAAGCTCGAGCCAAACAATCATCACGATGCTCGGGAAGACCGGTACGCTGGCGAGCATCCGCATCCAGAATCGCACCCGTGCCAATCCGATAGCGGCCGCGATAAGCGTCAGGATGCCGGGCACGGCGCCCGCAAACGCGAGTTCCTCCCAATCCGCCCACATTTCCGGCGGCGCACTGGCAGCCACTGCAGAAATGACTGCCGCAATCGGCGTCAGCAGCAGGAGATCCGTTAGCGAGAACTGCGGTTTGCGCGGCGGCATCTTCGGTTCGGGCGAATCACCACCCGGATTGGGATGCGTGCGGCGAGTGTACCGGCTGCGGAGGATGGCCAAGGGTACGATGGCCACGACCGACTGAACGAAGAAGATCAAAATCAACTCGTGAGCCGGAACCGCCAGCCAGATCAACAACAGACCGCCCACCACGGCTATGCGCAGGAACCAGTGCGGACGCCCCAGGGCACCCCAGATCGCCACCAACCCCGTCACGTTGCAGGCAAGGAAAGCCAGGATTCCCAGCAGGACTAACGTCTGGGGAGTCGCGATGCCAATGATCGAATTGGAAAACACTGCAGTCCCCTGTGAAGGCTTGCCGAAGTCGATGCACCTTATCTTACCAAAGCCGGCATGGGAACGGTAGCACGGGAGGCAATCGTCGACACACGATGGCTAGCAGAGAGTCTCACGCCAAGGCGCGAAAACGCCAAAGAAGGAGGGCAACGACGCTTCTCCCATGCTTCTTTGCGTCTTAGCGCCTTTGCGTGAGACTTTTTCCGAGTTGCGTGGGTCTTCGTGCCTCGACCCACCGTACATCTTTCGGAGATCACGCAAGGCTGTTCAGTCGGTAATCGCTTTGTAGATGATCGGCTTGATGGCTCGTTCGACGCGGTCGGAGTAGGGCATGTATTGCGTCAGGGCGACCACGACAAGATCTTCGCTGGGCGAGATCCAGAAGTGGGTGCTGGCCGCGCCACCCCAACCATACTCGCCCACCGGCGAGCCGGCCTCGTCGTCGGTCGGCTCGAAGCGCACGGCGAATCCGAGCCCGAAGCCGACGCCCGGCCGTTGTAGGACGCCCTGGGGTAAGTGGTTTTGGGTCATCTGCTCAACCGTTTCGGTCTTCAGTAACCGTCGACCGTCATCGAGTTGGCCCTTGTTCAGGAGCATTCGGCAGAATCGCATGTAGTCGCCGGCCGTGGAGACCAGTCCCCCGCCGCCGGAGAGCAATGTCAGACCCTTGTTGTAGCGCCCGACCAGCGGCGAGTCGACGACCTTGATCCCGCCATCGGGGTCGGGACCGAAGGTGGCCGCGAACCGGTCCTTCTTGTCGTCCGGTACGTAGAACGCCGTGTCGTTCATCCCCAAAGGCTTAAAGATCCGCTCGCTGAAGAACACATCGAGCGTCTTGCCCGAGACGACCTCGACCAGTCGGCCGAGCACGTCGGTCGAGACGCCGTAGTGCCACACGGTGCCCGGCTGATGTAGCAGCGGGATCTTGCCGAGCTTTTCGACCATGTCGGCCAGATCGCCGTTCTTCCAATCGAGCACGTTGTCGCGTCGATAGGCCTGATGCACGGCCGTGGCACCCCACGCTCCGTAGGTCAAGCCGGAGGTGTGCCGTAGCAGGTCGCGCACGCTCATCGCCCGCTTGGCTTCGACCACATCGGTCTCTTTCGCGTCGGGTTTGGCGAGCACGTTGAGGTCGGTAAACTCGGGAAGGTACTTGCCGACCGGGTCGTCCAGGGCGAGCTTACCCTCCTCGCAGAGCATCATCGCAGCCGTGCTGGTGATCGGTTTGGTCATCGAGTAGATGCGAACGATGGTGTCGGTTTGCATGGGCTTCTCGCCGTCGGCCTTCCCGTAGGCGTCGCACTTGACGACCTTCCCGTGCCGCAACACCATCACCACGCCCCCGGCGATCGCTTGCTTGTCGATGAACGCTTTCATGGCCTCATCGACTTGCCCGAGCGTTTCGGCACAGAGCCCCGCCTGTTCGGGTTTCGCCTTCGGCAGCGATTCTCCGACGGCTTGTCGCAGCGTGCTCGAAACCAGAACGACGGCCAAGGCCGCCAGGATCGTGGAACGTACCAGTTTGTGTCTCATACTTCGGCTCCTGCTGATAGGGTGGACTTGCTTTGCATGCTTGATATCAGGTGTCCCGCTGGGTGTCAATCAGTTACGGCGGCTGACACGGTGCTCGGGGGAATTGGTCTGTCACCATATTGGGGGATATGGTAATCTCCGCGCGTCGTCCTCTTAGGTCGCTTACCCAGCTCGCATGACAGAAAGGTGAACCCATGGCACTTCTGTTTCGGAACTCGCTCGGCCGCCGTAAAGCCCGAAAGACCCCAACCGGTTCGATGCTCCGGTTCGAGTCACTTGAAGACCGCCGGATGCTGGACACGGCCAGCTCGCTTTTCGCGCCGGCGGACGCGACATCCGCCGAGATCGGCTCCGATTTCGAGCTAGGAGATATCGAGATTAGCCCCGATTCCTTGGAGTTGGCAATCCAGGGTACGGGATTCTTCATGGTCGAAGACTCGACCGGGCAGTCGATTTACACTAGGGCCGGGATGTTCGAACTCGACGACGAGTATCAATTGGTCACACCCACCGGCCATCGGTTGTTGGGCTATGGGATCGACGACCAGTTCGAGATCCAGACCGACCAACTGGTTCCGTTGCAACTCCCGTCGCCGGACGTGCAGATTACCGCGCCGACCGAAAACGTTTACCTGCAAGGAAGGCTTTCGCCAATCGGCGATCTGGCCGATACGGCCGAGATCATTCAGTCCGGCATTCTCAGCGACGGACAGTATTCCATTCCGGCCGATACGACGACGGCCGGGATGACCACCGTGCCGGTCGTGACGACTTCGACCGGCGTGCTCGCGGCCGGCGGCAATTTGACCGCGGGGACCGAGTACAGCTACCGGATTGCCTTTGCCGACGCGACCTACGCGACGGTTCCCAATCAAGAGGGCGTGCTTTCCGCCGACATCCCCGGCGGCCCGATCACACCGACCGCCGGCAATCAAACCGTCAACTTGGCCACCATACCCGACCCAGCCGCGGCCGGGTATTCCTATTTCCGTGTCTACCGATCCTCCGATGGAGGAGCCACCTACAATTATATCGACGAAGTTGCGGCGGGAACCACGACGTACCAGGACGACGGGTCGGTTGCCGCCGGCGCGGCGTTCAATATGAACGCGCTGGACGACTTCGGCTACAGCTATTACGTGACCTACTACAGCGCGGCCGAGGAGAGCCGACCCTCCGCAATGATCCAACAGATCGACGCGGGTCGCGGGGGGCGAATCAAGCTCAGCAACCTACCCACGGAAGGGGCCGGAAGTCAGTGGACCGGACGGCGCATCTACCGGAACCTTGCCAGTGACGACAATTCCTTCCACTTGGTCGCCATGATCAACGATATCGGCACGACCACCACTTACACCGACACGATTCCTGATGCCACGATCTCCACAAATGCGACGATCGATCTGGACGGCCCGATAATCAGCAACGGAACGCTGTTGACCGACGTTTGGCGTCGCGATGGGGCCACCTACGATCAGGTGTTCCAGGAGGGCACGCTGTCATTCGAAGGACGCAAGGGCGGTCGCCGGTTGGCGCACAAAGAGATGGAGATTACGGCTACGTCCAACGTCTTGGATTTAGTCAACTTCATGGAAGCGGCCATGGGGATCCAAAGCGCGCCGGGGCCCGATCCGGCCAACCCGATTCCCGGCGATGCCGGTTCCGGGTCGAACCCGGGTGGCGCGGTGGTCGACGGGCGAATCCGGTTCATCGGAAACAACGGCACGCTCAACGCCCTGTACATCGGGCTCGCGGGAATGAAACTGACCACAGCGACCGGGACCGAGAATGTCCGCATGCCGTTCGATTCGGTCCAGGAAGCCGTCGGCGAGAGTGCCGTGGCCGACTTCATCGCCTACGACAGCCTGGGTATTCCGCTGCGTGTGAGATTGATTGCCGTGTTGGAGTCGAGAACGGCCACCTCGACCACTTACCGCTGGTTTGCCGAGTCGAGCGATAATAGTCCCGCGTTGGGCGTCGCTATTGCCGTGGGGACCGGGCTGATCGACTTCGACGGGGAGGGGAACTTCGCCTCCGCTTCCAATTCGACCGTCGCGATCGAACGCGAGGGCATCCCCGCGGATTCGCCCTTGCAGTTCGAGTTGGATTTCTCGGACATCTCCGGTCTGGCCACCGACCGAAGCACCCTGCAGGTATCGAGCCAGGACGGCAGCGGTCGCGGCTCGCTGAGTCAGTTTGCCGTTGATGAAGACGGTACGATCATCGGTACTTTCCGAAACGCTCTGGTTCGCGACTTGGGCCGGATTCGTTTGGCCCAGTTCGACACGCCGACCGGCCTGGAGCCGATCGGCCACGAACTGTTTCTCTCCACCGACGCGTCGGGTGAACCGATCGAAGGCAACCCGGGTGAAGATGGACTGGGGCTGCTGGTCTACGCCGACATGATCGGCAGACAGGTGTTGATCGACATCGGGGCTAAGGAGGGTGAAAACCTGATCAATCTGAAGAGTTCTGGCAAGCTCGAAGTGATCGTCCTCTCCACGGCCACGTTCAACGCCTTCGACGTGGACGTCGATTCGCTGACGTTCGGTCGGACAGGATACGAGGACTCGCTAAGCCGCAACGGGCGCGGCAAGCCACAAGCCAAACCGGTCGATCACAACGGCGACAACCTCTGGGATCTATCGGTGCGATTCGAGGCCCAAGACGCGGGCTTTCAGGTAGGTGACACCGAAGGTTTTCTGATGGGTAAGACGATCGGCGACGAGTGGATCGAGGCTTCCGTTGAGATCACGACCAAAGGCCCGACCAGGCGGCCCAGTTCGAACGACCTTGCGGCCATCGACAGCCTGTTCGACCAGGTAGGCCGTCGCAAGAAACTGTCCCACCCGGATGAAGTCTTCTGCTGGGCCGCCGGCGTGATTGATCAGTAGAGTGCGCGGCATTGGTCGAAGGTAATACACGTCACGGGCCTTTGGGGGCACAACCATTCCTTGCTGCCACTCCTTCTTCGCCTACAGGGCATCCCCCGGTAGTGGTGACGGCACCTCCAAGCGGCTCGACTCCGGCGGCCGACTTGCAACAATTCCTAACAGAGAGTGCGCGGGCGTCGCGCGGGGTTGAAATCTTGTGAATATCACAAAGGGGGAAACCATGGCTGACTTCGACGATCTGGCCATGCAACGGGAGAATCGCGATGTGAAGTACGAATACGCGATGTGGATCGAGGACGTCACGCAGTGGCAGACCGAGCATCACACGGCCGCCGCCTGGCTGGCCGACGTGCAGGCCGCGTGGAAGGAGACCGAGTTGGCCGTGGAAAAACATGCCCGGGAAATCCACGACCACGAGGGCCGCTTGCAGGAGCACGAAAAGGCGATTGCCCAGCGCTGGAGTGACGGCAGCAAGTCCGAACACCAAGAGTTGACCGCACAGCACCAAGACCTCGAGGCGAAACACCTCGAAGCGCTCCAGGCCCATCAACAGCTCAAGAAGCACCACGAGGCCGTCATGGCCGAGATTCGCGAGCTGTTGAAGACCGCCTTATCGGGCGCCGTAGTCACGGAAACGCTCGCGTGAGTCGTGTTCGCGATGCTTGTCGGTAAAGGGAAGGAAAAAGGGGAAAGTGGGAAAAGGGGAAAAAGCGAGCCTTGCTTTTTCTTTCTTTTTGCCTTCCTTGGTGAGAATCGCATTTCTCGGCGTCGCGGCTTGCTTGAAGACCAAAGCGTTTCGCTCTCCCCCTCTTATCCTTGATTCCCTATCTCTCCTGTCTTCCCGTTTCTCTGCGTAAATGCGCTCGAAATCACCCCTTGCTATCGTCTTCCAGCGATTCGCAGAGCGCGCAAAGTGCGATTTGCAGCCCTTTTTTGAAAGGTGGAAAAACCGCTCTTGACCCCAAAAGGGAAATTCCCTATTCTCGCCGCCTCGTGGTTAAGTGAAGTGCCGCCTAGGCGGTGGTTGCACCTGACCTGGTAGAAAAACGAACAACCGATCCACGTGGATAGGTCCGCATCTGGGGATGCCGAGAACCGGAGTTCCTGCGGGCCACGGAGCGCCAGTCCGCCCGCAAGGAAGCAGGTGGCGCGCTTCGGACACAACGAGTACGCCGGCCCCCGGCACAAAATGCCAGCGGCCGTACGCGTCCAATCGCTCCCGGATAAGTCGAGTGTCCTTTGCCCCCCTGGGATACCGGCTTACCGGGGGCTTTTTTGCGCGCTTACGAAGACGTGACCGTTCAAGCGTCCCTGGGAGTTGATGCACCACAGAGCGGCTGTGTTTCTTGTCAAGAGAGTCGTCCGCAAGCTAGAAAGAACCCTCGGCCGCGCGATACGTTCCCCCGAGGCCGGCCGCCCACGGAAGAGTCGGGAAAACGAGTATAGTATTTCGGAATACCTACGTAGTGAAAGCACGGCACGCTGAAGAACCGCCCTCACCCATGAGGGTCAGGTTGTCCGTTGGTCGAGCCAATCGGTAATCGGTCACGTAGTCGGTGTTACATAACGCCGTTGCGTTGACGGGTTGAAGATCTGCTGCGAGAGGCCAGATACGCAATGCGATTCCTGCCCCTACTAATCCTGGTCGTCGCTCTGCTGCTGGGATCCATCGTAGGGACCGTGCTCGACTCGCTTCGATTTGTCTCTCATGCAATCGAGTCGGGACAGATCAGCAACGACGAACTCCTTGTGGGGCATGTTCATCACTTGCTGCTAACGTCGTTCATTTGGCGTCAGTATCCTGGTAATCCGCCTGATTTGCTACGCGTGTGGCATTTTGATGCGACCGCCGCCTTGCTAGTTCTCCCGCTAGTGGCCTGCGCGTATTACTTCGTGCGTATCAAGATGAGGAAGCCTCTTTATCTTGTTGGGGTAGCAAGTTTGCCGGCAGCCGTGCTCCCGTACGCCGTGGGACTACTCGCGTTGCGCGGCAACACGGTTGCAGAACGGTGTGGACCCTGGATGGTCACCATGCTGTTGGGCCTGCTCTATGCGCTGGGTGCCTGTGTGCTGTTCTGCGGCTGGGAGTGTTGCAGATCGAGCAGAATCCTCGATAGAGTCCGGCGTTTTGCGAAAACTTGCTGGGCGGACAAGCGCAAGCTTCGTTGGTATCAATTCAACCTAAAGCACCTACTGCTGGCAATGGCCCTGGTTGCCGTGTTGCTCTCGCCCGTCTCGGTGTGGTTGCACAATCGATCCCGTGTGGCGGCGTTCTCGCATCTCCGCCGCGACCAGCGTTCTGGGGTGTTGCTTGACACTTGGCTGATTCCGCCCCGCGAAGTCCTGGAGTCTTTTCCCGAAACAAAGACGATCATTGGAATCAAGAGACCCTGGCCCGATTGGATGCAAGAATTCGTGGGCGTCCGTATTGTGAATGTGCGGTTATGCGGAGACGGAGTCGACGATACGGATCTAGCCGCACTAGAACACTTTCCCGAGATGGAGTATCTCGAACTGGTAGAGACAAAGGTCACCGATGAGGGCGTGGAAATGCTCCAGCAGGCACTACCCAAGCTGCGCATCGTCCGGGTGGCGCGCCCAGAGCGCCGTGATGGGCGCGGACGGCGCCAAAGGTCCTCCTCCTCGGCGTACGAATAGACCAGTGGTCTCACCTTCTCACGCCACGCCCTTCGTGCCTCAGGGCGTGCCACCCGTCCGAACAAGTGTTTTCCAGTGGTAGGGCTTACTCCGGAGAATCATCGGTGCTACCCGTTGAGATCAGCAACTCTTCTCGTAAACATTCGCAACGGAATGTCGGGCAAGCCCGACCGCTAAACCACCGGTGCGGCCGTTTCACGATCCTCTCGGCAGGAAATCTCGCTGAAGGTGCTTGACGTCGATCGGCATCATTGCCAAAATCGGGCAAGCGTGGCGATGAGAATCGCTATCAGTAACCCGAGGTAAACCGGGGAGACCGACCATGGAAAAGACAGCCTTATATGGCCGTGGCGTATGGAATGTCAAGATTTGGATAGGCTTGGGCCTTGCGTTTCTCGTTCTCAACAGCTTCGACAGGTCTGGGCCCACATCGCCGTTCTGGTTTTCGGAATGGATCCTCTACGGCTTGATGTGCGTCGGTCTCTGGGGCAACGGGAAGTATGACCTGAGAAAACGAATCAACATACCAAGGCCGCTGGCCCCCATCGTCTACATCACGCTGGTCTGGCTATTTGGCATGGTGTACGAAACGGGCCTAACTGTCAGCGGTGAAGGCATCGGTGGGATACACCGAGAAACGATCCCCTCGTTCATCCTGGCACAAGGCGACTACCTTCCGATCGCCGTTGTCTCGTATCTTGTGATCAGGTATTTCCGGCTTTCGTTTCGAGAGATGTTCTTCATAGCCGGCGGAAAGAGCCTTACGGAAGGGCTTATCTTCACCGGAGTCCTCACTTCGGTGATCGTCTCGCCGCTGTTCTTCTTCGCCCCACTCGTGCTGGGCTATTACACGTTAGCCTACAGCAGTTTCATTGCCTTACCGCTTCTATTCATCAATGAAGAATTACTGTGGAAGAACACTGAACCAGTAAGACGACACTCGGTCGTCTTCTTTTGGATTCTCGGGTTTGGCTTGGCACTGCCGATACGAATTTTCTGGGGACTCGTTTATTCCCCAATCGTCGCCCGACTCTTCAATCTTCCGGAAAACGTTGTAGGCAACTAGGGCGTATTTGGGCCGGGTGCCCCATCTCCCACGCAGCCTGAGAATCGTCGTCAGGAGGCCTTTGTCATCGACCACGATTATCGTACCTACATGGAGACGGTTCGGTCGTCAATCGGGCTGCTACGATCCGTGTTGGCGCCGATGGTAGGGGCTGTCCCATTTCTGCGTGGTCTTGAACGTTTCGTGACGTCCGTCGTGGCCCGGTTCCTTGCTCTTGGCCAACATCGCGCGTAGCTCGGCTTCGGTCATGGGTTTGAAGTTCCGAGCCAAGGCAAGGTCCTGCTTCAGATCTTTACGCGACGAGAGTCCACACGACAAGGTACTGATCGGCAGCGACAGGGCATAGCGACGGGCGGCCACCGCGTCGAACCCCAGACCCGGCAGGAAACCGCCCGTCAGCGACTTCATCCCGATCGTGCCGATCTTCCGGCGGTTGCAAACCGGCAGCAGCAATTTCTGAAAACTGCGGTAATGCGCATCCAGCACATTGATCGGCATCTGGACCGTGTCCCACTCGAACGGCTTCTCCAACATCTTCAGCAGAAACTTGGGGTCCTTGTGCCCGGTGAAGCCGATATAGCGGACCTTGCCCTCCTTCTTCGCTTCGATGGCCGCCTTTATCGCCCCGCGATCGAAGATCATGTCCGGCGCATCCGCATAGTTGATCTCGTGAAACTGCCACAGATCGATTCGGTCGGTCTGCAAACGCCGCAAGCTGTCCTCGAGGTGTTGCTTCGATTCCTTATAGTCACGACCGCAGTTCTTGGTCATCAGGAAGACCTTGTCACGTCGCCCTCCGGTGGCCAGGGCTTTGCCCATCTTCGTTTCGCTGCCGCCCATCTGATAATCCCAGGCCGTGTCGAAGAAGGTCATCCCTTCATCGACCGCCTCTTGCATGATGGCGATCGCCTCATCGTCGGGGAGTGTGCCGACATGGAACCCACCGAGCCCGACCATCGACACCTTCTCGCCCGTGCTACCCAGCGGCCGTGTCGGAATACCGCCGGGACTTTCCTCCTGGGCGGCCAATACAGAAGAGCCAAGTCCGGCCACCAATCCGGCCGTTGCCGCCTTCAGAAACTCGCGTCGACTAGCGTCATTCATAGCCATATCTCCCGTCAAAAGGAATGAAAGGTTTCGCCCACAGCAAGATCATACGCCATCCGCTCCCCCAACGCAATCAGGGCGAAGAATGCGGTATTCCGGACGGTATTCCGGGGACAACCTACCAGTCTAATTGACGGACATGGTGCTTTTGGGTAGGGTTTGATCGGTAAAACTCTCGAGATTGTTGTCGCAAATCCCCTATGGCAGGGCTCTATCATACGAACTCCCCCAGAGCACGCTTTAAGAGGTGTGGATGCCGTCGACGGAAGAACTTGTGAAAGCAGCCCAAGCGGGCGAAACCTCCGCTTTTGCGGAACTTGTGCGCCGCTACGAGCGCGCCACGGTGATCACGGCGCAATCGGTAATAGGTGACTTTCACTCATCTCAAGACGCGGCACAAGAGGCGTTCATTATCGCGTACCAAGAGCTGAATCAGCTTCGTGATGCCGCCTCGTTCGGTCCTTGGTTACTGCAGATCGCTCGGCGTCGTGCCCTGCGGCTGCAACGTAACCGGAATGCCGAACGGACCGACACTGAGTGCGTGGACTCAGTCACGACCCAGACCAATGACTGGATCGAACGGTATGCGGACGTCGTGCAGCAGCTTGCTCGGCTGCCCGAACATGAACGGATCGTTACAGTCATGCGTTACGTGGATGGTCACAGCGTCAAGGACATCGCGGACTCGACCGGTAGGCCGGTAGGGACGATTACGAAGCAGTTGTCGCGGGCGATTCAGCGGCTACGCGATTGGTTGATCGAGGTGCAATCATGAAATCGCGAGATGATATCGAAAAGGTCTTGGAACGGTTTGGTAACGAGTGGCCGGAGGACGGTTCGATCGTCGAGCGTGTTGTGCAAGCGATCGAATCGGCACCGGTGCGTAAGAACTCACGACACAAAGGAAGATTGATCATGAAGTCTTTGTTTGCAGCCGCCGCGTCGCTGACCATTGTCGCATCGTTGTGGTGGGGTTTCGTTGGAAACGGTAACTCGCTGTACGCACAGGTCACGACTGCCGTGCGACAAGCACGGACACTCCACACGATTCAATACGTACAGCCGAAAGACGCAGACGAACCCGTGAGGGTCGCCGAAGCGTGGTACGAGCGCGGCGTCGGTTTCCGCCATGAGCGGCCGAATTACGTTCGCATCGGCAACAAAGAACACTTCTGGACCCTTGCGAAAGACAGAAAGGTGGCGACCCGATCTCGAAGTGACGGTATCGAGAAGGCGACCGAGCCGCTGTTCTCGGAAATCGATCGGCTTGCGCGCCAATTGCAGGATGAGTTCGAACGTTATCCCGAAGGCGACCTAACGATCGAGGGACGGGCCTGTCAAGCTTACCTGCTTACGAAGCTTGACCGATACGCCGATTCGGGCCTCAAAGCGGGAGAGCGACGCGTGTTGATCTTCTTGGATGAAGAATCACGGCTCGTTCGGACCGTCTTCGAATCACGCCATGGTGACGATTGGAGAACGGAAAGTTTTTCTGATTGGAAATATGACGAGCCCATCAATCGGGCCATGTTTCAGCCTAACTTCGGGGACGACGTCAAGATTGTCGATGCGGATGAGGCGTTCGACGCATTTGCCGATCCCGCCTCGGCCGCTCACAGCGAGCAGCGCGACGGCTTGATCTATGCAATTCACCATGCCCAGCGGTTCGAGAACGGTGGGGTCTTGGTCGTGTCGTCGGTCCGCGGAACCGCGGACACCTTGAAAGAGTTCCCGCTAACGAAGCACCGATTTCGACCGGATCTATTCTACGTCGCCGGTCCGGCCAAGGTCAACACTTCACCTCAAGGGTTTGGATGGCTCCGGCTCGAACTGGCCGAGGCCACTCATCAGGGCATTGACGTTCGCTGGTGGGTAATGATTCCACGGGGAACACCGCCAAACCACTTCGACGTGTCTCCTGGAAGAATCAAGCTGAATGTTGGAGCAAGTCCAAGTGGCGAATACGCCAAAGCGCGTCGCGCTGACGAGAGAGGTATTATGGCATGGGACGTCGAACTCGATGTGCCTCGTCCGGCTAGGCTGCCAACGCTCGAGGAGATTGCGAATCGAGTCTACGCCGATCACGTCGCTTTGGATTCAGTTCCGACCAAATGGCTTCAGATCGGATACTATGGCGAGAACAAGACGAGCGAGGTTGACGACATCAGCCCCGCCGAATACGCCAAGGCGGTAGCCAACAATATTCGCTCCTGGCTGAAAGCCGAAATCGAATTCCAACTGAAAGGTCAGTTCGCTCCTGCCCTGCAAAAGCCCCGAAGTCCAGGCTCGGACGACGATGTCGCGATTGGTCTGTCGTACCAGCCACTGGTAGATAATTCGACACTCGCACGCGTCGCGAAACACGGTTCGCTGACGAGACTCTATCTACGTGGCACTCGAATCACAGACAACGGGCTCAAGCACTTGAACGGCTTGACGAAGCTGGAAAAGCTCGACCTTGCGGAAACCGGCATCACGGATGCAGGGCTAGTGCACTTGAGCGGACTCTCGAGTCTGAAAAAGCTTTACGTCAGGGAAACGCGTGTTACCCAAGCCGGTGTTAGGAATCTCAAGCAAGCACTGCCGAACGTCGAGATTGACTGGCAAAATGACAAACCATGACCGCGACTGGCTCTTCGCTCGTCGCGCTTGCTTGCCAGGATATTCCGGGAAGGATTCCAGATACCATGAAAGAGTAGAGGGTCTCCAAGAAGCGCAAACTTGGCAATTGTCCAAACCCGAGTTTACAGAGTTTTTTCAAGGAGACCTTAGGTCGGGAGATCGTTCGCGGCTTCAGCGGTCGCGCTATTCTTCGGCCTTGTCGGGTTTGGTCGGCCACTTCAATCTGAATGGTTTGGTGGTGGCTTTCGGATAGATGCTCCGATCGACCACTTCCGGCATGTGGGAAAAGTTCCGGTAATCCTCGACCATCATCTCGACGCGGGCGAGGAAGAATCGTAAGGATTCGGGTTGCCAGATCACGTCGGACGTGAAGCCTTGGAAGATGTACATCGGCTTGATGGTCTGGTAGAGCTCGATCTTCAACAGATTCTTCTGATCGGTTTCGATCTCCGGCTGCGCCATGCGGACCAGATAGCTGAGGAAGGTCACGCCGTTGCTGACGTACTCCAGCCGTTTCGATTTCTCCTCCTTCAGCAGATCGCGAAACAGCCCTTCGGCCTTGGTCAGATCGTCGAGGCTCCTGGTCGACCAGAATTTCTCCAAGGTGTTGACGGCCTCGGCCGCCGTGTGGCGGTTCTCGGGTTTGTCGCACAGCAGTCCGGCCATTTCTTCGGCGAGTTGCTCTTGAGTAAGTGAAGGATCACTGGCCAGCCGGAAGAACGCGTAATCGCCGAGGAAGCGGCAAGGCGGCGCCAGCCGATAGCCCATCACCCCGTCGACGTCCAACTCGTCGGCCGCATAGTGGGCTTCCTGGATCCCGCGGCGGATGTAGGGATGGGGAAACATGTTCAGGGCCGATTCGGGGTTCATGTACCAAAACACGTCGATCACCCGGCGGAACCCGTGCTCCTTACCCAGCAAGATAGTTTCGCGTAACGGTGGGTTGCCCTTGAATTGGATTCCCGGCCCGAAGACCTGGATCACTGTCAACAGGGACGTGTCCAGATAGGTGACCTCTTTGGGCAGCAGCGGCAAGACGTCGTCCTGCATGGTGCGATACTTGGGGAATTTCTCGAGTATCTCTTCGGGCAACATGACTTTGGACCAGAAATCGAGCACCCAATTCCAGTAGACGAACTCGGACTGGTTGCCGGTTTGCTTCAACAACTCGATGTAGGATCGCGTGGCGTCGGCGAAGTAAGCGGCCGGGTCGGCCCCGGTCTGCTCATCGAAAGAGAACCCGCCGCCGTCGCTATAGATGATCTCCAGTCCGTCCAGCCCGCGAAAGTGCTCCAGCGTGTACTTCTGAATGTCGAGGATCTTGTGCTTCGCCTTTCCCCAGATCAAGCCGCACCCGTACCATGCGCCGGCCTCTTGAACGGCCCTTTCGTCGGGGTTCCGCCAAAAGGCCTCCTGCGGCACGAGGTTCGGCGCGATGAACCAATTGAACTTGATCCCCACCGCGTGACAGTAATCCATCACCTCCTTCCAGACCTCATAACGCCACCGCTCGCGATAGCTCTGGGGATAGTCGGGATGGTAGACCCGCTCCGAGCCCATGGTCAGCGTAGTCATGTTGCACAGCCGCATCAGGTCCACGTATTGCTTCCACTCCCGAATCGACCAACGGTCGGAGCTCAGCGCGGCAAAACCGTAAGACGCCCCGAACCGATACGGCGATACCAGCATCGACCGGACCGCAAAACGGGGTTTCTCTTGCACGTTCCAGCTCTTTCGAAACGGATCCTTTTCGTGCTCGATCATCGAAGTCCGCAGCAGCGTGTAGATCCCGTTGGCCACACCTTCGTGATCGTTACCGCGAATGGAGATGACCGAGTCGCCTTCCGAGCGAATCGTATATCCCTGCTCTCCCAAGGCCGGGTTGGGCTGCTCGCCAAGTTGAATCCGGATCTCTTGGTCCGCGTTCGCTTGACCGATCTTAATGCCCGTATGGTTCGACAATCGCTCCGCGGCATGCCGGACCGGCGAAGTGGCGTCTGCATAGACCGAGATAGTCGCAGCCCCCTCGGCAACCGACCCACAAGCAGCCAGCACACCAAGGACCGCGACACATATCATACGTCTGAGGTAGCGAGAATTCATGATGGTCTCCTTTCGTAAGAGAACCGGGACCGGAGTGTCAAAACTGGACTCTTGCAAATTGGTCCCCTCTCCCTTTGGGAGAGGGTTAGGGTGAGGGCGATTCACCAAGAAACGTCCTTCCTTGCTTGCGTGCGGCCCCTCTCCCAAAGGGAGAGGGCATCTTGCCGAAACCCACAGCTCTGAGTTTGAACGGTCGGATCGCCCTTGTCAAGCGAGTTGGATATTCCCGGGGCCATTCTGTCCGACCCACGTTGGAGTCGCGTTCGATCGCCTGTCCCAGGGACCTTCAGGTCCCTTCCCGCCGCAGGCGGTCATCGGCCCGACGTTTACGTCGGGTTGTACTACACATCTCTTCGTTCAAGACGATGGCTTCAGCCACAGGGCCATTCATGGTCCTTTCCGCCGCAGGCGGTGTTAGGCCCGACGTTTACGTCGGGTTGCGTAGGCTCCACCCGCCACGTTCTGGCCGTGCCCGTCTCGCCCCGGCTCCGCCGAGGCGAGACGGGCACGGCCAGCGGGACTCGCCAGGCTACCTGACGACCCGTGCTAAAGCACGGGCCTAATACCGCTTCGCGGTCAAGGGCCGTAAACGGCCCTCCGGGAGATAGTCCTCCATTTTCGATGACTTGTGTAGAACAACGAGACGTTCACGTCGGATTGCCCGGCTAACTGGACCACAACTCCCCGCTCCCGCCAGCAGCGCACGGGCCGACTCCTGGGTAGCAAGAGAGTCGTCCGCAAGCTAGAATACACGCTCGGCCGCGTGCTACGACCGCAAAAAGGCGGTCGCCCACGGAACAACCAGGGAAACTCGTATGGTGTCGCCGGAATAATCCCCGGAATAATCTTTCAGATGGAACAATTCGATGACTCCGGACGCAGATAATGCGGCTTTCTTTGCAGAGCTAATACAAGCGGCCCAAGAGGGAGTCACGCCCAAGTTGCTGCTCAACCAGCATTTGCAGGTGAAGCAGATCTTGACGAACAGTAATCGTATGGAGACAGCCGCGTTCTTCGGCGCGTTGCTACTTGACCCATCACTTCAATCGAATTGCGTTCGGCTTGAGGCTCTAGTTCACCTCGCCGTTTCGGCTGCAAATGGTGCTGAATTACCGTCAGCCGGCCAACTCGCAACCTGTTTCAACGATCTTGGCAGCGGCATCTGCGGACGAATGGAAGACCCGGCCGAAGACGTGTTTGTGTCAGTCGTGGTGACACCACGTGGCAACTTTCGAGTGCTCGAAGGCATTTGGGAATCTGGAGCATTCTACCTTCAGCGATTCATGAATATTTTGGAGACTACGCCTGATGAAGGGGACTTCCTGATGCTTCGGCGGCGTGTGTACGCGCTGCTGCGCCTTTCGGAAGCCGTATGTAAGCGTGCCGGGTTGGTCCGCAATAGTGTCGGCGAGGACACTCCGAAAGACCGAGTCTGCAAGACATATTGTTCGACGGTCGATCGACGACTCATCTTCTTCGATCTTGGCGATTTGGAAGAGCTTGGATTAACGACGGGGGATCTCGACATCTTCATTCTTGACGATCAGGTGCGCCCTCATCTGCTGACCGCTCCAGTCACAAAGTCGCCGCTTCAAGAGTGTCCGCTAGTGCGATTTGGTGAACAGTTGGCCTTGGTTCTCCCAACAGCGATCTCGTACGCGTTGCGGACAGCGATTGTCGACTTTCTGTTAGCGGGACACTTCCAAGAATCGTTTCACGTCAATCTGGGTCGGGAATACGCAGCATTCTTTCACAGCGAGCAACTCCTAGGCAGTTTCTTCGGTGCTCCAATCATGTTCTGCGACAAAGGGCTACCGGTTGCGGAGTTATTGAAAGAGGCTGACGAAGGGCGCTACTTCCACTTTCTATTCTTCCTGGACACTCTCGATGAGTTCTACGAGACCGGCGTGGCCGGGATCGACTCTACACCGGGGGCAAACACGGAATTGTTCTCTGAGCGGATCCGAGCGGCAGTTCATCACGCGAGGGCACAACGAGGATTTCGGAACGGCGTCACCCTGCTAGTTAACTGTGGTATCGGCCGTGGATGTGCACTGCCCGTTCCGGAGCCGGGACACGAAGGATGGAACGTTCTGTCCATCTCAGCGCCGGATTTGACTACTCTCAGTTGCACTAAGGAGTTTGATGCGCTGAAGTTGTGGAAGGTTTTGCGCGCCACACGAAGACTTTCCGAACTCGGTGTCGAGATTCAGAACATCAACGGACTTCTCAATCTCATTGGCTGGGTTGAGTCGAATGAAGGCCACGTCGTTGCGCACTCTACAATGCCAAAGGAACTGCGACGATCGCACGGCACTTTGATGATCGCTCCAAACTTCCTGCTTGAATTGCGAGCGAACGCAGCCACACAAACCGATCGACTCGGCGTTCCAGCGGTCGATGGCACGATCGTCAAAATGAGACGACTACATGAATCATTCTTTCCTGAAGACAACGCGGCACCGCTTTACGTGCCGGAAGGAGAGCCTCGGGACAGAGGCATCCGCTTCGCGTATCTGTCAGCACAGCGTGCGTGGTGGTGCGAGGTGTTCGAAACCGATTCGAACGGGGATGGTCTTTATGAACGTGGGCTAATGCTAAGAACGTGGCTGACGAGAATCGTCCCCTCGATTGAAGCCCGTCTCGATCAGAGTTTGCCATCCACCATACTGTTGCGAGTCGAGTTTCAGCGAGCGTCATGCGAAGAGCACTCCGGTGCCGCACCGTCCAGAGCCGAAATCGAGGCATCGATCGAGACGTTCGTTGATCGAGAAGGGCGAACGGTAACCGTACGCGTTGATGAGCAATTCGACTTGGGGCTGTCGAGTCCGGCAAACATCTCTGAGACCGCGTTAGTAATGGTGATATGCAAAGGAATTGCGGAGTTGGCAGAGGTGGATGTGGTCAATCTCGATCTAGCAACGATCGAGCAAGAAATCGTAGGTAGCGACGACGCTCGACATATGCACGCCTTTCAGGCGCGTGAATTTCGTGAATTCGTCCATTCCGACCTTTCCGGAAGGTTCATTCGACTGGATGAGTCCGACTCTGCTGATTTGCTGCTTGGCCTGGCATTCCGAGTAGAAGATCGCGAACGCGGGCGCGCATCGATAAGAAGCAAGCTGCAATCCACAAGACTATTGAACGCGCTCGTGAGGAATCTTGAAGACGAACTCTGCTCTGAGCTTCGTCAGTTTGACCGGGCTACATTCGTCGCCATGGCGTTGCGTAACCACGAACAAGCCGTCATTGATCGCAAACGCTGGGCACGGACGGCTCGGGCGAACTTGGCTTTGCATCAAGACAAGGAGTCCGCGTTAGAAGTCATCACGGATCACGACATGCAACTGAATGCTGTTGTGTTCCCGTCCCGAGTCCTTGTCGAGTTGGCGGTATGTGAATGTCCGATTGAAGGTGGTTTGCGTCCAGGGTACGTCGACTTCTCAAAACTCATGGCAAAGGTGAATGCGATCTCGCACCTCGGGGGGTGGTCTGATGCGATCCACCTCGATGCGATGCCACCACGGTTGTCGATAACACCGCTGGGTGATGTGCAAGCATTAACCGACTTTCAGTCTCATGTCCTGATGCCGTTTTCGCAAAACAGAAGCGAAATGCGGATCGAATCCGCGATGCAGGAGTACGACAACAACTTCAAACCGCCCAAAGTCTACAAAACGCTTGATGAAAGTTTCGACAAAGAGTTCCTTGAAGCGTGGAAAGAAGAGTTTGGCATCACTTTGAACGACATGCGCAGGTGTGTGGACGCATTTGAAGATCTAGGAATCACACGTACCTCGGCGGTGTTCCGCGCATCGCGGAGCGAGCTGATCCAGGTGCTACAAGAAAACGTTCATGCCGATACCGCTAATGCCGCAATCGTGGCACTGGGCCTCGTGCCCCGCGAAACATGGCGCACGATTCCAGACGGATTCCACGAAAAGGATATTCAGCCGTGGCGCTTTCGACGTCAGCTCTCGTCTGTTCGTCGGCCATTGATCCAACTAACTCTCGGCGATGACCCGGAGTTCATCGTCGCGCCAGGATTCATTCGAGACTCCTTCGGGTACCTCGTGAACAGCTACTTCGAAGGGAGTTTTCCGGACCGCCACTACAAGACGAAAGCGATGCGCAGGTGGCACGGCAAGCGTAAGAATGAACGCGGTCGTGACTTTACTGCACTTGTTGCAGACAAGATTCGCGAGTTGGGTTGGAAGGCCGACAAGGAAATCGAAGTAAAGACGCTCATCGGCCGCGGCAAGGATCTGGTACACGGCGATTTGCGACGGTTTGGTGACGTTGACGTTGTGGCATGGAATGAGGAAGCGAATCGACTGCTTATTCTTGAATGCAAGCATCTGCAATACATGAAGACCTACGGGGAGGTCGCCGAACAGCTAAGCGACTATCGTGGCCGAGTCAAACGCGACGGCAGCCGAGATGATCTTCTCAAGCACCTCGACAGGCTTGAAGTCTTGAACTCGCGCAAATCAGCGCTTTGCCACAAACTGAAACTTAACCCAATGATTAAGGTTGAAGGATGGATCTTGTTCAAGCACCCAGTCCCGATGCTGTATTTCTGGGCTGAGTTTGAAGACAAAGTGAGCATTGCAACGTTTGACGATCTTGAGCGGATTGTGACCGCTTAGTAGGTATTCCAGTTGTGTTTCGGGGACACCGTACCGTTTCCATTGACGACCATGGCGTTTTTCGGGTAGACTTCGGGGACGCCAAGAATCGCGAGCGTGCCGGCGCCGGGACGCCCGCACCCTATGGCGAAGCGAGGAAACACAACATGAAGCGTAGAGACTTCCTATCCGGCTTGGCGGCCGCCATGGCCTGCGGGTCGCGGGTGTTGGCTCAGTCGAAACGGGTAAAGGCGCCTTTGGCCTCGCCGCCGTTCTATTGGGGTGTGGGGATCGAGAACTGCTGGATGGCTCAAACCGATCCGGACCGCGACGGTAATCGGCGGCTGTTGGACGTCTTCTTGCAGATGCAGCACTACGAAAAGTGGAAGCCGGACCTCGACCTGGCCGCTGAGGTCGGGGTCAACGCGATCCGATACAGTGTGCCTTGGTACAAGGCCGAGGTTCGTGAAGCACCGGGCCGGAACTCAGCCGCGACTGCCAACGCTATACGGCATGTGCGACGTACGTCAAGACAGACGCACGTCTCGCTCAGTTGTTTTCCGGGGCTTTCTGGGTTGAATGCGGCGTAACGTGTGACAACACAAGCACTTACGGTATGCCAAGCACCACAAAGAAAGAATGGACGAGGAACAAAGTACAGGAGATGCGGGGGGTATCCGGGACTCCTAAGTACGCGAAAATGGATAGTCCCTAACCGCGAGCAACTGTGCGAAACACAAGGCACTCGCGGCCGAGCCGCACCAAGCCTTGGCCCATTTGCCTTTGAATGCGCTGCCGATCTCACCACCGCCCGTTACGGGCAACCTTGGACTTTTGGGTTCACTGCCGAGGAATTCCGGCGTTATGTGATCATGCTCCGACCGGTTGCGGCGTATTTGAAGCGGGCCCGACATACCCCGCCTTACGAGGGGACCACGCCTGCGGAGGTGTGTCTCATTTACCTCACCGCCCACGGCTTTACGGTGTTTTGAATTACGAGACGGCAATCTCGGACAACCCGGACACAACTTACGTGCTGCAAAGGGGTTGCGGCGTTTGCGTCGGGAAACCAAGGTTTTCTGACTTGGCCCGTCTGTGCAACTTCGATGTTTCTGCTCAGGATAGCCGACCCCTGGATCACCGGAATGGCGAGGGAGTGAGTTGACCTCGCGATTGGCGACGGTATCCTGAGTGGCATCGGGTCGAGTCAGCCCCGGCAAAACCTAACTGGGGTAGAAAGAAGAGTTCGCCGACACAAAACATCTCTCGGCTCGTAGTAACAGAATGCGATCTCGCTCGTTGTAACTGTGTAGCCCCTCGTTCACCTCGAACCAGCGATCTCCAATGCTGCGAACTTCGACGCTCGCTTTCGCTTCACTGATTGCTATTCTCGCGACCGCACCTTTCTGCCACGCTGAAGAACGCCCCAACGGTACGAGCCGAAGCGATCCCTCGCCGACGCCGTGGCCACGTTCAACGCTAGGGCTGTCCAAAACGCCATTGGATGCAAGAGGCCGCCGTTGACCATCGGCGCGGTGCGTTGCACCACGGGCACGGCTTGTCGCTCTGCCCAAATGTTTGGTAATGTCTTGCCGGCAGCAGCACCGACTTCTTCACCTGCTCGGTTGCAGGCGACGATCTCTCGCGTGTGGCGACGCAAGAGCATTGCCACGCGGGGTAGGTTGTCCAGGAGTATCTGATTGACGAGGGCCTCACCCTGGAGTTCTTCGTCTGATCGTTCTGGCTGCGTGGCCTTCTCTCTCCGTGACGCCTCCTCCGCGCCCACGGCCTTATCCGAAAGGTCTCCAAGACGTTCTATTACCGCGTCACCGCCGGCGGAAGTCAGATCATGGCCACCGCCCTGAGGCTCCGCCAGCTTCCCGCCCTAGCCCTCGCGTCCTAGCCCCGCGTCCTAGCGCAGAATCCTTGCTGTCACAGCAAGCTTTCATGGGTTTGTACTACAGAGGGAATCGTCGCGAAGTACTCCGATAGCACGGCCCCCCGGGGGCCCGGGGATTCCTGGTACGAGGCGCGCCGGGACGAACCGCCGAGGCCGATACATTTGATGAATTCTTCACTTCGGTGGCGGATTTCACCGCGGAACTCTACTACTCGTACCGTATGGAAGAATCCAGATCGCGGCCGAGACCCGCCGCGGCCTTTGGGAATTACTCCTCATGCTCGGAAACAACAAGACGGTGAAGTGCCATTGTGGCGAGGACATAAGAGCATTGCCCATCTCGATGAGGGAGCATGCTTTGGGCCTGCCCATGTCTCTTGAGTTTCGCGGTCGGAACTACGCCTTTGCGGCTCGATCGACTTCGCGAACTCCGACCTAACCGGTCCCCGAGGAATAGCACAACAAGGAAGGTGGTGCGAGTAAGACCAGGCGAACCATGCGTCTTCTCAGAGGGAAGACGCGCCTGACTCTGCGGGAATTCCTGTCTCCTGGAATTCCATGGCTCAATCGTTCTTCGGAAACAATCTCCCAACGCAAACTAGTTGAGGTTATCGAGGACTGCTCCAATTCATCCGCATTACTGTTTGCAGAAGTGAATCTGCAACAGTCCAGCCCGTCATAGCCCGAACGTTGGGCTCCCCACGACCACGTCCATTGAGAACTCCCCATGTGGAGGAAAGGAATCACTCATGAACTTCTTGACACGGAACTCGTCACGCGCCAAATCACATGAGCGTCGAAATCGCGGCCGTCGCCGGAGCTTTTCGTTGGAGTCGCTGGAGGATCGGCTGCTCTTAACGACCCTCGGGCTCAACCCCGCCAAGGACAACACGCTGATCGAAGAGGCCTCGGGCGCCGCCAGCAACGGCGCCGGGGATTTATTCGTGGGCCTCAACGACGACATGAACATGATCCGACGCGGCCTCTTGGACTTCGACATTGCCGGAAACGTTCCCGCCGGTGCTACCATCAATAGCATCGAACTGACGATGTGGGTCAATAGAACCAAAGTTGGTGACCGAGACATCGGACTACACCAGGTGATGGCGGAGTGGGGCGAAGCCGGATCGGCCGGAAATGGAGAAGGTGACGCCGCCCAGACCGGCGATGCTACTTGGCTGCACACCTTCTACAGTGACCAGTTCTGGAGCAATTCCGGCGGTGATTTTTCGCCCACCACAAGCGCCGTGCAAACGATTGGCACAAAGGACGCCTTCTATACCTGGAACTCCACTTTGCAGATGGTAGCCGACGTTCAAGGTTGGTTGGACAATCCCGATACCGACCACGGGTGGCTCTTGCAGGGAGACGAAACACAGCGATCGTCGAAACGATTCGATTCACGCGAGTCCAGTAACGCCGACCGTTGGCCCTTGCTGACGATTGACTATACCGAGGCGGTCTCGATCCCCGACGTTTCCATCGGCGACGTAACGATCACGGAAGGCGATACGGGAACGGTCACGGCCCAATTCGACGTGACCCTCTCGGCGGCCAGTGGTGACACGGTTACCGTCGATTTCGCAACGGCGGACGGCACGGCAGTGGCTGGGGATGATTATCTGGCCGCAAGCGGTACACTGACATTCTCGCCCGGCCAGACCGTCAGGAGCATCCCGGTCTCCATCACCAGCGAGGCCCTGGTGGAATTGGACGAAGCCTTCTCGGTCAATCTGAGCAATCCCGCGGGAGCAACGATCGCCGACGGCCAGGCCACCGGCACGATCACCAACGACGACGATGCGACCATCTCGATCGACGACGTGACGCTGGCCGAGGGAGACGCCGACACGACGAGCTTCACCTTCACTGCCACGTTGGACAGTGCGGTCGATAGCCCGGTGAGTATCGATTTTGCCACCGCAGACGGCACGGCCATCTCGGCCGACAATGACTACTCGGCCGCCTCCGGCACGCTGACTTTCGCCGGCAACGCGGGCGAGACGCAGACGGTCACGGTGAACGTCAACGGAGACCAGGAGGTCGAGTTGGACGAGACCTTCTTGGTGAACTTGACCAATGCCGTCGCCAGCGGGCGAAACGTGACAATCGCCGACGGCCAGGCCACCGGCACGATCACCAACGACGACAGTGCGGCCCCGCCGACGATCTCCATCGGCGACGTAACGATCACGGAAGGCGATACGGGAACGGTCACGGCCCAATTTGACGTGACCCTCTCGGCGGCCAGTGGTGACACGGTTACCGTCGATTTCGCAACGGCGGACGGCACGGCAGTGGCTGGGGAAGATTATCTGGCCGCAAGCGGTACAGTGACATTCTCGCCCGGCCAGACCGTCAGGAGCATCCCGGTCTCCATCACCAGCGAGACCCTGGTGGAATTGGACGAGACCTTCTCGGTCAATCTGAGCAATCCCGCGGGAGCAACGATCGCCGACGGCCAGGCCACCGGCACGATCACTAACGACGACTGGTTGCCGCCTACTATTACTCCCATTGGCGACCAAACGATCGACGAAGACACGTCAACCGGCCCGCTGGCATTCACGGTGGGCAATGCGGATACCGAGTCAGCCTCGCTGGTGGTCACGGCTACATCTTCCGATCAAACACTGATTTCCAACTCGGATATTGTGGTCAGTGGCAGCGACTCGGATCGCACGATCGAAGTCACGCCGACGCAGAACGGAAACGGAGGCCCAGTTACCATAACCTTGTCAATCGGCGAGGGTCAGACCGCCGTCACGGAAACGTTTGCCGTGAACGTGATCGCGGTCAACGACGCACCGTCGTTCGAGATGCTGGGGGATCAATCGGTGCCGGCGAATTCCGGCGCCTACACGGTTGCCGGCTTCGCCACCGCTACTCCCGGCGGCGGGTTGGATGAAGCAGACCAGGCTTGTAGCTACACCCTCAGCAACGACAGTGCCTTCCTGTTTGCAGTCGGGCCGACTATTAGCGCCGACGGGACGCTGACGTACGAATTGGCTGCGGACACCGAGGGCACGGCCACGGTGACGGTATCGGTCACCGACAGCGGTGGCACGGTCAACGGCGGAATCGATACCAGCGCCGAGCAGGTCTTTACCATCCAGGCGCTTTATAGCAACGAGCTTTCCCTGGAAGAGCAGCTTGCCAGCCTCAGCAATGAGGTCCAAGAGTTGGGCAACTCAGGAGTCCTTAATAGAGGCCAGACCAAGAGCATGTTGAATAGGCTCGAGGAAGTGTTACCCAAACTGGAGGAAGGCGATCTGCGCGCCGCGCACAGGAAGATGGAGGCCTTCATCAGACAGGTGGATCTCCTCGCCAGAAGGGACGTTCTCAGCGCGGAGCAGGGCAGAGAACTGATTGAGGCCGCCGACGACATCGTCGACGCCATCCCCGGCGAATTCGCCGTCCCGCAGCGCGCCAACCCAAGGGCGTTCAGTTCGAGCGGTTCGGTTTCACCGATACGAGGACTGGATCTGGCGAAAGACCTCGACTCATCGATCGAGGGTCTGGCGAAAGAGGCCCTCACACCTGACCTGGAGAACCTGATTCGGATAAGAGCGGTCGACCTGCTGATGGCGGGGATTTGAGACGATCACGGTGGGCGACCTATTTTGTTGTCTCCGTCATTCCTCTTCCAAACTCGCACGCAATTGTTTCCGAAAGTCCTGCAAGATCCGTTCCACCGATCGTTTCGACTTCTTTGTATCTTCGGCGATCTGCTTCACGACGTGACCATCGATCCGTAGGGCGACGATTGCCCTACGGTCTTCCGGGAGCTCGTCGAGCAGATCGTTGACCGTCAATCGCAGGAGGTTGTACGCTGCTTCAGTGGGATTGTCGCTCTGGACGGACCGCTTGACTTTCACCAGCCCTATGGTTTTCTTCACATCTCGTTTAGCCGCACTGTGGTACAGACCCAATGCCCTGATCTCGTTCAACGTGATGACCAACAGCAGCTTCCATAATTCTTCACCCTCGGGTATTTGATAGCGCCCTTCCGCTGCCTGCTGAAAGAACGTGCAGAACACCGACTGCACAATATCGTCCGGCTCGACGCGTGCCGAGAGCCAGGCCCCCATTTGCGCTTTCGCCAACAACTTAATCCGCTTGGCGTAACGCAAGTGGATTGCCGTAGCCGCATCTTCCTCGCCATTTTCGAATCGGTGCAGAAGTGCATGATCTGATTCGCTGCCGTGCGACGACGAGTGTGGAATGTGTAGCGAATCCCGGCCCATGATGCATCGCCCCGTCTCCCGTTGTCTCATCAATACGGAAAGTGGCGTTAGTTGAGGGAGTATAACGCCGATGTCATTCCCATCCTGCCAGACGATATGACCACCCGGACTGAGTTGCTCCAATGTTTCGTTTCCGACGCCGGGCGTGTAACGGAACCGCTCACTTCCGTTACCCTGAACCCGGCCTCACGCAGGCGGGTCGACTATCCAGCAATGGC
>SDBV01000459.1_pt1 | contig 58745 bp, 108 predicted proteins | sample 2277081 | NCBI WGS metagenome assembly SDBV01 (sample SAMN10402039, study PRJNA504765) | marine sediment metagenome | isolation source: marine sediment core GS10_PC15, 223 cmbsf | place: Arctic Ocean: Southern Knipovich Ridge | collected 2010
CCTAACCCCCTTCCAACAGAAGAACCACCCAATTCAGCTTGAATACCTAGTGATTTCATTGCCGCAGCCAACCCAAGAGATTGTACTCCTGTGATACCAAATACAGATGCTCTTGAAGCCAATAGGGTTGCAAAATGAAGTATTTCACCTTCTGTTGCTGCAGAGGTATTGCCCAATTCTACAAGAGCTGAAGCAAAATTTCCGACTTGATCTGTACTTGCACCAGTAATGGAAATTAATCTGGCCATCTGTGCAGCTCCCTCTTCTCCTGCAACATTGGTAGTGCGAGCTAATTTCCCCATTACTTCTGCAAATAATAAAATATTATCTTTGCCTTGGACTCCAAGTTGTGCAGCAGATTTTCCAAGATTCAATAACTCTTGTGAACTGATAGGTATTTTCAAAGAAAGAGCAGTGAATTTATCCCCGAATTTATCCAACTCCGGGCCAACCTTAATATTGGCCGTTTTCGCAACACCTAATAGCGCATCCTCAAAACCTGTATACGATTTTATTGCAGCGAAACTTATTGCTGCTACTGCAATCATCTTGACTTTAAGATCGCCCAAGGTATTCCCAAGACCTTTGGAGGAATGCCGTGTCTTATTCATTTGCTGCGAGAGCCGTCTGAATTTTTTCTGGGTTCTTTCGACTGATTTGTTGATGCGGTTTGAGACGGCGGAGAACTTGTCGATTGCTTGATAAATATATGAAATATTAAATGCCATAAGAGCCCTTTGATTGGTCGAGGGACGTAGGATGACGGACGCCCCTCTCACCTGCACCATACAGGGAAGCTGCTGGTCTGTCCACCAGCCCATTAAGGATAACATTCCACTTCTGCATTTTAAAGTTGACATTGCGCAAATAGAAGGATATAGTCAGGGTATGGTCATTTACAAACTTGAAATGAAGGGACTGTTATGGACAGTGATCTGAAGCTCATACTAAAAATTGTGGGTGCGGTATTATTAGTAGTGATAGTTATCCGGGGTTTATTCATGGCTGTTGGACCTCCATATAAGGTGTGGCAAAAGGAGCTTGCAGGACAGGCTGAATTAAAACAGGCGGAATGGAATCGAAAAATCACTGTACGTGAAGCGGAGGCAAAAAGAGAAGCTGCCAAGGCCTTAGCAGATGCTGAAATCGAACGCGCTAGGGGCGTTGCAGAGGCCAATAGGATCATTGGCACATCTTTACAAGGCAATGACGCATACCTACGCTACCTGTGGCTCCAGGGGCTACAGGATAAGGATAATAACATCATCTACATTCCAACAGAGGCAGGAATGCCTATACTAGAGGCAGGCAAGAGGTAGGGGAACCGTTATGAATATTATGAAAATGTTTTCTAGTTACGTGGAGACCCAGAAAAAATACAGAGCTCTACGAATTAAATACAACGCTCTACAACTAGAATACATTCAACACCTTCAACGTTCCATTCAGGAAAAGCAGATAAGTATTAAGGAAAAGAAGCTATATTTGCGTGAAAATGAGTAAGCCGATATGAGCTACTTCGACATACCGAAGCATCCTATATCTAGTATTATTTGTATTATACTGGGTGCTATTTTGGGAATATATTTAGCCATCACTATGGTTGGGAAGATAACTGACGAGACTCCAGTTGAATGTGAACGCGTGGGGATAGGGGGAGATTAGGCCTTCATAGCCCTTTCTGTCTCTTTGTTAATCTTATCTGCGAAGTTATTGAGTCTGAAAATCTCGGGATAGGGCATTTCCTGTAAGTCGTGATACGATAAAGCCCCTTTGTAGAATACCATGAGGTTGGCAATCATATATTGGATGTCTACTGCAAGCTTTTCATTAAGGATGAGATCAAAAAAATTGCGATATATTCTCCCATGAGATTTATAGTATCTTCATCAGACATCTGATCATACAGGGGGGATGTGAGTTTTTGACCATCGTTTAGGAATGCTACACCTCCCAACAGCAATATACGAAAGGTTTCTTGATAGGCTACAAAATCTACATTGGACATCATGACGGCAGACAGTATTTCTGGGCCATGTAGTGTTTGATCTTTATTGCTGTTATTGCCAGTAGGAGGGGTAATATTTGGAATATTGTTCGCTTCTGCTGCTCGTTGCTGTCCATAGTGAACTGCTCGCAAAAACCCCTGTCTTAGTGCTGCCGTTTGATGTCGTTGCTTATTCGATGGAGCCTGCAATCTGAGTTCATGAGCCTCTTCCTGTGCTCCACCATCCGTTCCATGGTATTTTATAGGCTGGCGCAACGTGAATGTGAACTCACTTTGAAACTCGTCAGTTTTTATGAGCGTGCAAGACTTTTCTTCTGTCATCCCGTCTCCCTCTCGTTTTATTAGATTGCCGCATCACTCTTAAACTCTAAAGAAATCACAGTATCGGAACCAAGATTTACTTCATAGTCACTCGTCAGCACTACACTATTAAAAGTACGGCTCCACCCACCATTTGCAGTACCAGGCGCAGTACCAGTCATACCGTTAGTATTTTCGTTTATCTTCCAGGTGCGAATTAGGTCAATATTTTCTTGAGTATTCTGCATATCGAATTTGAACGATGAGTAGCGCATTTCTACATTATCGGTAAAGACGGTCTGAATGGAGCCACCGCCTGCAGATTGCACCACTACATCCTGTTCTCCCAATCCCTCCGTATACGAAAAAGAGTTGGCAACAATCGCAATCGACAGATTGTTCATCACAAGACTGGGATTCGATATTTTTCTTCGTGACACGGTTTTTCTCCTTCAAGCGTGTGTGATAGCACAATAGTAGCTAGCACCCTAGCAACTATTATTACGGCTAGCCTTCTGTGGAGAAGGCTATTTGTATTGTTGCGATTATTTCGCGTAACTGGGTAACAATGGGTGTTGTTATGATAATAGTAACCTTCCCCAAAGATAAATCCAAGGTAACACTTCTATTGTTACGGAAAAACAATCTGGCATCTTCACCAGCCTGTGTTAGTACAAAGTCCTCACCGGAAAGCGTCAAATACAAGCCATCAATAAACGCCTCGATTGAGGCCTGATGTGCCATGTTGCGATTGGCTACTAGATCGCCCGTTGTGAGACGGCTTTGTGCATATCGCGCTTTTAGATTGTTGAAAAAGAACTCTCGAATGGCGACCGCAGTATCCACTGCGTTTAGAAACTTAAATGTCGTTTCTGGGTTACCTGCAGTATCCGTTTTTCTCGTGGTGACAATTTCGTCAGCAATAATGGAGGTTCTTGTACGATTATTTCCCAGATGTGAAACACCTGCCGTTTTCAGACCTTCAATCTCTATTGCCGTAAATCCTTTGCCAATATCAATGAGATCAAGTCCGGGAAATGGTGTATTGAAGTATGGCAAGGACGCAATGGCTGTTCCACCAAATGCATCCCTCGCACCATTTGTGGCGATTACAAACTGATTAATTGCAGCATCTGGTGTCAGTCGTAATGCACGAAGCGCGCCTAACTGAGAGGAGATTATATCACTGAACTCCAGCAATGATCCACCTTTGTGAGCCGTATCAGTTAATTTAGCATTACCCAGTATTACAAGGCTCTTACTGTTTTCAGCATCGCCCGCCGTCTCCAGGTTAGTAAATGTATCGGATTGTGTTGTGATTCCAACGCCATCTAGGAGGTCATTCGTAGTATCAAAACGGCCATCAAGCTCCGTTGTTAGCTCCGTTAAATCATAAGTTTCCGGCCATATAATAGTCTGGTATCGCTCACCATCAATCACATCAAATATGTTTATCAAAACAGGATTTGTTGCCCCATTGACTGGTGTTGTGAGTGTGACACCTACCCCTGCTACAGAGCCTTCTACTTTATAACCGAAGTTATTCCCAATCTCACCCTTATGCACCGTTGTAACAGTGACTGTTCCTGTCACATTTGCAGAGGTAAATGGTGCATTGGTCAGAGCGGCAACTGCCGTATCCAGTTTATCGCCAATGGTAGTTGCTGAATCACCTGATGCGATGGCAATATCCAGTGCATAGTTAGCACCGGAGCCTATCGAAATAGTCAATGTTCCTGTTGCAGTCGCAGGGCCTGTAAATACAATGGTTCCTGTCGCGGCAACTCCGGCACCATTATCATCTAGTGCAATAGCATCCATTTGCGTGACTTGGTTAAGCGTCTTGGCTTGTCTAACCATTTGCGCAAGCATTGATGTCTTGACAAAGAGAGCGTCCTCTTCCCCATTATTTCCAATGTTTTGGGTCAAGGCACCGGCCGTGGCCGTACCTGCAGGCAATTTCTGCCCGACAAACAAAACCCGTTGTGGCTCATTGGATATGGTGCCCTTTGCAGGGAATATGGATATTGATGCGCTGGGTTGTGAAACTATACTACTCATGCTTTGTCCTTAAGTTTTTTGTGTGGTTTGGCAAGGACGGATTCCTCAATAACCTCGACACAGCCATCTATTGCAGAATCCTTCAGACGCCTTGCCCAAAAACTGTCTTTAATGTTGCCTTCATTATCTGAGTCTACAGATATGACTGTTCCAGCTTTATGCTTTAATATCTTACGGTTTAGTTTTAAACGAATCATCTGTCCCTCATGCAACATATACCATATTCAGTAATCTTACGTGTCTAGAGGACACGTAAAAACGATAGCATAGCACATAATAAAAGAAAGAAAAGAGAAACAGTGACACTCACGCGAAAATCACAGAATGGCGAAGCTTCAGAAGGAAGCGGAAAGCTCTCCCGACCCTAGAAATGTCTGAAGCCGCCACAAGGACGACTTCGGATACTCCTTTTACACTAGGTAAATGAGCTAAACTCTATTATAATAATACCGAGCCTGTCAATTGCTCTATCAAACCAAAAAGGAAACGCGTTAATAGAAATCAAACCCATTAATTGTCTTATGCCCGTTTGCGTCCGTATTCCACGAAAACACCGCCATATATGCATTGGAGATATGCGGGAGAAGATCGACATAACCGTCCGATCGCTCCAGGCTCCTGTGGATGACGGTGTGGATTTTTCAGAATCCCTTACATCGGTAGAATCCGTTTTTGCTATGGTGGAAACAACGTCTGGTGTAGAGATTTTCGATGGTACAAACCTCAAAGGTGTTGCAACGCATTTCTTCTATATTCGCTTTCGTGTAGGGATAGATATAAACAGGTGGGTCACGTTCAAAGCACAGCATTACAAGATCATAGACGTACAGAATCTTGAAGAGCGTGATGAGTTTTTATTGTTGAGATGTGGGCTACGCGGCAATGAAGCCAAAGCAATTAATAGGAGCCGATAAATGGATTTCATAAAGAAACCCGATTATCCCCTTGACGCACGTAATATATTGACATTGATTTGCAGTGTTGGTAGAAGGATAGGGTGTTTAAAGTCTTTCACAACATTTACAGCATATTGAGCCATATTTCTCCCTTCCACAAATCGTGGGGGTGGCTATCATGAGTATGATGGGTTCAATTCTTGCATACATAAGTCCGTTGGTAGGAATTATCGGCGTTCCATTATCAATAATAGTTGGCATCACTATATTATTAGCCTTTTTCTGTCTAATAATAACACTTTGGAATTTCCTAATTGGCCATAGAAACAAAAGTAGAAGGTATCCTTTTACCGAAACTTACTTAGAAATTGAATGTTTTCCAGTTACCATCAAATTAATAAATGATGGTAACTATCCCTTGACAACAAGTAATAACCTTTGTATTATACCTTATGGCAAGTATAAAACAAAGGATTATCATGAAAAAAATCAAAAAAGAGAAGTTTACAGTCAAGCAATTTAACGAGGACTATCCAAATGATGATGCATGTTTGCACGCAATATTTCTAAACAGATATGCAGATTGCAAAGAATGTCCTGAATGCCAGAAGCCTTTCAGCTTTCACAAGGTATCCGATAGAAAATGTTATGCCTGTGCACATTGTGGACACCAACTACATCCCCTTGCTCGCACCATATTTCATAAATCATCTACCCCTTTAAAGAACTGGTTCCATGCCATATTTTTGTTTTCTGCCTGTAAGAATGGCGTATCAGCAAAAGAGTTAGAACGGCAACTAGGAGTGACATACAAATGTGCCTATAGAATAGCAAAGCAGATAAGAAAGCTTTTTGACGAAAGTGTAAATCCTCTGAATAATATTGTGGAGATTGATGAGACGTATCACGGTGGTAAAGAAATCAATAAGCATCCAAACAAAAAAACAGAGAATACACAAGGACGGTCTACCAAAACCAAAACCCCCATTCTTGGTGCTGTCGAAAGAAAAGGCAACATCATTGCAAAGGTAGTAGCAAATACAAAAAGCTCTACTATCCAGCCCTTTGTTAGAGAAAATATCAAAATTACGGCTGCAATAAAAACAGATGAGTATGCAAGCTACAGGCTTCTTAAGAGGCTAGGCTACAATCATCAGACTGTAGAGCATGGTAGAGGACAGTTTGTAAAAGGAAACACCCATACAAACACCTTGGAAGGCTTTTGGAGCCAACTAAAAAGGTCGATACATGGTACTTACCACTCTGTAAGCCCAAAGTACCTGCAAACGTACGTAAATGAGTTTTCCTATAGATACAACAGAAGAAATGACATCAAGCCACTATTCCACTCTACTCTTGCACAGGTTTGGAAGCGTGTTTGAGCGCATTGTCAAACACAGCTTTATCGGCTAACGGGGAGTATTCACCGATCATTTTTAGTATGGATATAGCAAGGTTAGTATATATGATGTTTGCCTCTACAATATTCATTTTAACCCCGTAGTCCTTTCCATTCTCTTTTCTCTCCCATGCTGCACCGCTCCACCCACCATCTTGCTTTGCAATCTCATAAATAGGCTTACTGAGTTTTTGTGAAATGGGAATGAGGGTGTTGAAATCCCGTATGCCCGCAAGATGGTAGGGCGCATCATATTCGCAAGCGTCCTCGAAGATTTTTTTATCGATAAGCATATTGGCATTTTCTAAAGACGGCACTAGCTTATCATTGACAGCTTGCTTTATTCGGATTAGCCACTCCTTATAAGCCGAAGACATTTTCTTTTCACTGCCATCATTTTCGCTACTCTTTGTATAAACCCTATAATTCTGAGATATAAATCCAAGCATTTTTGGATTGTTTTTTGGCAAAAGGTATCTATCAGTACCATCCCGAAATTTAGCAATTTGCTCCCCCCACCTTGGTAGAACATTTTTTAACGAATGAATGGCTTGATAGCAATAAAAATCAGGAGAAGTCGGGATAATGAAATAGTCAGAACCCATTAAAATGCAATGGTTTGTTGCAGAAACACTTGGAGCCATATCTATTAAAACGAGATCAAACGCATTATCTTGTGCAACCATTCTAATAAAATGGTTGATAGAACCTATGAATTGTCGAAGAACTGGGATAGTGTCACTACTGGTAAACGCCGTTGCTAGTTGAATATCTATTTCCGAAAAGCGTATATTGCCCGCCAATATGCTCATGTTAGGGTGCTCTGTGCCCGCCATTGGAACAGTATTTTGTGCCGAGGATAAGTGACTAGAAATAGAGAAATCAGGAGCAAGGCTATTAAAAATATCCGTGTTTTTTTTGCTGTCATAAAATGCAAATAGTCCTTCATAGTCATCAATCCCAAGTGCTAGTCCTGTAAGATTGCACTGTGGATCAGCATCCACAATCAAAACCTTTTTACCTAAAGAGGCAAGTTTCCACCCTAAATGAAAAGTAGTAGTGGTTTTACTAACACCGCCCTTATGATTGAATAGCGCAATAACTTGTGTCATAATTACCCATCGCCTCTATAAACTGAAATCTTACTATACTTGGTATACGGGTTTTGTGTACTTGCTGTTAGGGGATAGTTACCTAAACGAAAATAATTAGGCAATATCATGTTCCATACAATAAAAGAGCAGTGGCGGGAGTTTGTCACGGCCAGAGAGCAAATAAGAGAGCTGGAGAGGAAGCTGGACTATGAAGAAAGGCAATCTTATCTTTTATGGAAGCAAGGTATAAAAGATGTTGCTATGTATGCGAGAAGTCTTAGATTTGATGATAACTATGATAAGCAATGAAATCATTATACCTCTTATCTCTGCCTTTCTTTCCGGTGGATTTATTGTAGTAATTTCACAGTATCTCATGCACAGAAAAGAGATCATTCTTAAGAAGGTCGTGCATTCCAGGGATATATCCCAAAACATGAGTAATAAATTCAGAGATTTTAAAAATGCATTAAATAATTATATCAAAAAGAAGCTCAAAAAAGATGATGCAAGAGATGAGTTTGTTAGCCTGACAAATTCTGCTGAAGATTTATTTAATAGCATACAGGATATATGTGAAGCTATATTAGATAATAGTATTACGAAAAATGGCAGGAAAAGATATTTACCGCATATAGAGGAAATAATTACATCAAACTTGATTGAAAAATATTATAAAGCAGTTGGTTTAGAGTTTAAAAAAAGCAACTATATCATCATTCAAGAAGTATTTGATAAATATCATACATAAGTTGTTTTATCATCTTTTCGCCGGCCTGTCATTCGCAGGATATAGGCGAGAAATGAGAAGTCAACCGATTAAGTGAACATTCCGTACTTTAATTAGGAAATTCCGGATTACGTTGCAAATTATTGCCTCGGAATATCCAATGGCGCAGACTCCTGGCCTGTGAGGTTATAAATCGCCGAACAGCGACAATTAATAGTATTATCCAGCGTTGCTCCAAGGCCACCATCACCAGGGAAGCGTAAGGATTGACCCTGGACACTGAATGCAGTGGTTAACCTTACACGCTGCCTATCCGCCTCTACGTGCGATAGGCGGGTTTTCTCGTCAAGAACAGTATTCCACGTTTTAAATACTTCCTGCGTGCCTGTCAGGGTGGCTGCTATGCCTTTTGCTTCTAAGAACTTGGAAAATTCGGATGCGCCCTGCGTCTCTGTTATAGAAATCGTGTCGACACGGGAATCAGCGTTAGCCTCAAACGCCTCTTGTATCTGTGCACCGGATTCTGCAGGAGGTAAAACCAGTCCGGTAAGGCTTGCCGCAGTAATCACCTCTGTTGCAATATTCTGCAAATTGCGTTCCGTTGTCATCAGGATAAAATCGGATTGCTGCTGACTGTGTTCGTTAATGAACGTCAGAATATCCCTGTCAATGGTCTCTTCTTGCTTCAATTCCAGAGTATGTGATGCGGATTTGATTGAATCCCGTGTAGTAGTCTTGAATGCTTTTGCAACCAATCGGTAATGCGTACGTAAGATCGCAACCAGCTCCAGGTTAAAGCTCCGCAAGTTAGGAATGCTGCCCGTTGCAACCCATACGGTTCGGACATCTTCGCTGATCTGGGAGAAAAACTTGCGCAGCTTCGGCTTCAGCTTATCCTCAAGCCGCATTTTTTTCGCTAACTGGGTGCCGACTGTGACTTTAGCCATATAGACCCAAATCATCACCTATGATTATCAGTGATATTCCTAGTGCCAGCAGAAGAAGCAATGTCCCCTCGAAGAGAAAATCTTTCATCATCTTTGTCCTCGGGGCTGACAACTGTGACATGGTTGAGCCTCGTCTTCTAGGCTAACGCCCCTGCAATAACAGGTTGCCCCTAATATAAACACTAGAGGTTTCGATAGACGCAACCCAACCATAAAAGTGTAGGACAGTGCGGGGGCTATTTCCCTAAAATCATATCCGGTTGATTTTATCCAAACCACTGCCCCACCAATGGAGGAACGAGGGCGACCAACACTTACTAGAATATGTTTCCAAGAAAGGTCACCCACACGCCAGTATACATTATGTATCGTTCTTTGTGCAAGCGCATTAATCGTAATTCCCTGTTACGAGCCTTCTTTCAATAAAGGGGACAGTAAGATTTCCTTTATGGTTCCCATAATAAGGGGGGTGACAATCTGTCCCCACCCCTCCGACAACTCACTGTCTCTACTGCGTATTTTCTTTATATAATCTCTTGGGTTGGGGCTATCAGTCAACGCCTTTACAACATCAACAACAGAAAACCACCACTCATCCTTGTTTTTCGCTTCCATCATCACCGTATTTCTCCTCAAAGTCGTCACATGCTTTCACGGTATTTCTATACACGATCCAGGTCTTTTTATTCGCGGCCTTGGCCTTGAGCATTGCATTCTTCAGATTGTCGCGCTCTGTCTGAGTTTTATCCTTCAATGTATAAAAGGTCGTTTCTTTGGCAGATAGTGCCGCTACGCGTTCTAAAAACATTCTCCTGGGTCTGGTAAACTCTTCCCAAGCCTTGTCTCGCTCTGCCTGAGTGTGATTATTTTCTGTCATTCTTCCCCTGCACCCTCTGCCAAATTCGATCATACTCTTGCCGGAAAAGCCGTTTTTCCCGTTTGAACAGAAAAAAAACGGTAACCTTCGCTGTCAAGAGTATGACAATAAGTGCAGCAATGCACAGAACATACCATAACTCGAAATGAGAAAAATCCATCAATAGCCGTCCTTATCTCTATCCTATTTTGTACTAGTTCCGCTTATAAACGGTGATAATACAAGCATGATCCGATAAGAGAGTTTTTTTCATTTTATCCTTACGGGTATTCACCGTCTATTTTGTATCTTTCGGATATTTTCTTGGGTCATGCGTTTTAAATTTCGCTCATCTATCCACATCGCAACAAACAAACAGGCAAAAGTGCACGGCAGGATTATAAGAAAAATAATATCCGCAGCATTTAACCGGTGGCTCACGGCTTCTACAACTTCCTTGGCGCAAGTCACGTCCATCTTACAACTCCTCATTCTCCTTCCGCTCATTGTACCATATGACAATGCCAACAGCTAACGGGATAGACAAGCCTGCAAGTGCCGCAAGGAAATAGGCCAGTATAATCATATCCATCTCACAACTCCCCTATGGTTTCGGTGTATATGGTTCTATACCTCGGTACTGTTTCCATAGCTCATCTCGTTTCGCAAGATCAGCATTTGGACCATATCCCAATGAGAAGCCTACAAAAAAAGCTGCACGAACATCTTCTTCATGTGTCTTCGCATCATCGCTTGTAAGGTCGCTGGTTTCCATAATATATCTCCTTGATTATTCTACCTTTTCGTATGTTTCCTTGAAAATATGATCTTTGCACGGGTAAAGCTCGCCCGCAATGCCCTTGATGATCCAGTCGCCTACGTTGGCTACCATGTCGCCCTCAAGCGTGGGTATCTCGACTGTATAGTAGTTCTTACAGTAACTATTGGTGAAGCGGCAAGGACGCTCTCCCTGATTTTGTCTTAACCAATCGGCGAGAACCGCGATAGCACCAGCCGAACCGACCGGAGGCACAAGCATTGCCTCGATCACCACTGGTTTCTTTCTGAACTTAGGCATCTCACAACTCCTCCATGACATCAGCAAGAAACTGGCCACTGATCAATCGGCGGTTTTTGTAAGAGGACGCTTCTAAAGCCGTGATCCAGTCATCCCAGTTGTCAGATATTATCTTAATGAGTGCCGGAGGAGATTGCCGTTGTCGATAGCGTTCCAGGTACTCCTCTTTGAGATCAATATGTGGATACACTACCGTAAATCTAAATCCGTATTCACACATGGCCTCTAAAACTACTGCGTGAGTACTGACTAAAATCACATTGTACTTATTTTCCTGTAGAGTACGTACAATATGTTGCATGTAACTATCAGGGAACCTCTCCTCGGCAGAATAAAAACTTGAATCAGAATCCAAACACTCTGGGTTATTTTTCTGATAAAAGCTCTTCCCCACGCCTGGGAAACCTGCGATTATCTTGATGGGACTAGGCATTATGCTGCTGCTCCTTCTGGTCGCACGAACGGCATCCAGTGGGTTGGCTCTAACGCATCCATGCAATCAAATTCTACTTCCCACCAACCTTCAGGAATATCCTCATTTGTTTCCCAACATGCTATTTCGACATGATACCAGTCTTTATTATACAATAAAATCTTAGTACCGTCTTTCGGTACTGTTGAGATAGGTTGCCAAGTCATAATCTGCCTCTCTGAAGTTGACTATACCCTGCTACGTCCCGTTATACGGCAACGGCTTATCAGCACAACCCTTTTTGCCTTGAGCAACATACCCTTTGCTAAAGTCAGGTAAAGCCATTACAGGAACTTTATCAGAAACGATAAGCCTAGTTACATCAAACCATTTTCCGTCTTTCAGTTCCCCTTTATCGTCAACAGGCGGCGTGATAGCAGCTTGTACGCAACCATAAAGATCAAAATCAATGCTCGTAATAACGCCTTCAAATCCTGTAACGGCGTCTTTTGCCCTAAGTCCCAGCAACTCTATATGCTTTTTAGTTTCCACAATCACTAACCTCTATATTAAAGTAACGCATCATTGCGCCATACCCTGACTATATCCTTCTATTTGCGCAATGTCAACTTTAACATGCATAAGTGGAATGTTATTCTTGAGGGACTGTCTGAAACTCTCTATCGGCCATTTCCGCAATCTGCTCATCAGAATACGATCTACTACCTTTTATATCCTTCTGTCCCTGCATGAGCTTCGTAAAGCCCTCCCGTGACGTCTTGACCGCTTTCTCCGTCTCATCCACCTTCTCCGGTGGAGCACTCTCCGCAGGCACCAAATTACGAGGAATGAGAACACTATCACCTCCTTTAGGAATTGGGTCTTGTGCAATTTCTTCGCGTATTTCGTTAATGGTTAAGACTCCTAACTCTTTTCGCTTCTTTAGCGTTTCCATATTGCGGAGTCGTAGCGCAGTTATATTGTCCAAGAATGGTACAAGTTTGGCATCTTCCGCCATGCTAAACCGTGGGCCTAGAAATGCCGTCAGCTCTGAAAACATTCTGAAAGCAAAGGGCAACACAGCATTGTCATACAGATTCAACTTGGCTGAATCCATATTCGCCAATGTCATTTTCTCAAGAGTCACTAGGGGCAAAGGCACTTTGTATCTGTTGAATATGGTAGCAGTGACGTTCTTCTTAAGATTTTGAAAGTCCATATCTCTTGCATTAACCATAAGTGATGTAAATTCTAAGCCATCTAAAATCATGACATTGCCAGCATTTTCCGCGCCGGAATAAAACTGAGCAAGTTGTTCTTTCAATCTTGTAAACTGATCGTCAGTTAATTTTCCATCCTCCGATTTTGTTGTTAGGGCTCCTGATGGTCGCATTCCGTTCTTCAATAACTTAAGATTGTGCACTGACATCTGAATATACTGCTCAATCTCATCTGAAATGGAGTTCAGCTTACTGCGTCCACGGCCTGTGAGATGTGAGTTGAAGCCTTTGATCTGCCATATTTCATGTGTTTGGCTGTCATCGAAAAACCTGAATTGCAGCTCATTTCTCTTGAACACCACGCGTGAGGCAAAACCACCCTGTTGTGTCCCCATTGAACTCTGTACGGATATTTCCTCTACAAAACCATCCTGTCTTGATTTCCGCACTTCCACATCACCTGGAGATACAAGCACGAGTTCTGTTGGCTTCTGGTTTACAGGGCCGTTGGCTACAATGTAGACTTCATTGGTTACCAGGAAAAATATCCCCAATACCTCCAGGAAATCTTCCAATACCATATCGTCATTAGGCGTCTGTAAGAACTGAATGATCTCATCATCTGTTGTAATGGTGCCGTCTGTATTCACAGCCAGATCAAGGTTCTTGAACTCGTCATTGACCAGATCAATGGCGGTGGCAACAGGAGCAGCAACGTTGTAGTAGAACAAGGCTTTCTGGGGCGTTATATCCAGGTGGTGACTATCTCCATGGAATATCCCACTGTGAAAGAAGGCATTGTTTGTGTGGAACTTTTTCTCAAGAGCCATGTTAGCCTGTAGGGTGGATTCTAACTCCGCCTGTAGCTTCGTAGCTTTCTCCCGAAGGGCTTTTTTACCTGGTTGAAAAAATTCTAACATCTTGTACCTTTTTGGATCATATTGCCGGTGTCAGCACTATGATAAATCACACACCCTCTTTGCCGTCTTTTGGGAATAACCTGCCTGCTACCTGCTTTATTACTTCCCGAGTAACACCCACATCGGCATCATGTGCATCAATGGCCTCATCTAACACCTCGCGGCATTGGCTTTCGGTTAGATCGGGACGTATCTTCGCGTCATTGCTTACGCCCCAGGATATGGAGCGGCAATAATCGGCGAACCCATACTCATAGCCTGACTCTTTTGGTTTGGGCAGCATATTGAGCACCTTCTGTGGTGCTATGCTATAGGGGTACACCTTGTGCTCCTGCGCACTTCTTTCTCCAAACTCGCCTATCACAATCACGTGGGTCTCCGGATCACTAGAATAGACACTTTGTACAGTTTTGTTTTTTAATACTATAGTAACATTTGCCATTACTCTTCTCCCTCTCTGATTATTGCCTCAACCATTCTCTCCAACTTAATCGCTTCCCTCTTTTCATGTATCTTCCTCCCCAGGCGCACCTTTGCGACATCTAAATCCCGTTTGGCCTCAGCCACTGCTACTGCTAATAAAGCAATCTCCTTCTCACTACTGTAGGTCACCGCTACGCTTTCTATCATAATTTGTATCTCACCTTTGAGTAATACCTGCTGTTTCACCGGCCATTCGTTATTATTTGCTAGTAATAGCTGACGTTCTGCCAGAATATCTTCATCGGGGACTTATTTGATAGTTATGTATATAAGTCCCATTATTTTGATCCATAGAGCTTATCATATTCTACCCCTATATCACTATTAGGAATGATAATACCTTTCATATTAGGCATATAGTGCTTTGCCCATGCACCCTCAGGACGATGAGACAAATGTACAAGTTGACCAGGTGTTTTGCCTGAGAGATGTTTTGATATTTCCTTGATAACATCATATTCTTTACCTTCTGATAACACATCGCATTCCGTAAAAACATCAACAATTTTATCTGATCCAAAGAACTTCACCTGCCGATAAAGAGATGGCAAAACTGGCCCCATATCCCATGCTTCAAATGCTTCACTTATCATAGGGTTTCCTGTTCTTCCCATGAAAAACATATGAGAAAGGTAAAGTATCTTATGTATCTGCAAGTTTGATAGCTTCCAGTGACATAAGTGACAAAGCGTTTTGGCGGCTTGAAATGTAGATATTGTCATTGCAATGCTCCCTGCTTCTCTCCATGTTATCAAATCACCCTTATCGACACTTCTCTTCTTTTTGCTATTATTAACGGATCAAGTGCGTACCGGATGCTATCCCAGCAGTGATCATTCTTCTTCACGATTTCTGGCAAAATATCCTCTGTTCTTTTACAGATTTTGTATGAATACATTCGCGCCTCGTCCTGCATGTGTTTGCACCTGGGGTGAATGATGATCTTATCAAAGCTCCGTAGGAAAGAAATCCCATCCTCTACATTCCCTGTCCATTTTTTCGCAGGCTTAATTTGGAACCCTTCATTTTTAACATGGTTAATGGTCTCTGGTCTAGAAGAATCCGCTCGTATCATATAGTTGCGGCTATCGGGAATCCTGTCAAACAGGGTAGGTATATTCACGGTATCAATACCGACACCCCATCCTTCATACTCAACGTAGAGATTATTACCGTAAATCCATAACTTGGTCAATACGGTCGGGTCTTGTGAGAACCCCCAGTCGGCACCAAAGTAGGGACGTCCCCAGCTTTGGTCCGGTGTAAACTCATCTACTTGCCACTTGCCAGAGAAAATGTGTGCATCGGATCGTGTGTTGTAATGGCCTCGCCAAACATGGTTAAACCCGTCAGGATCACGCTCGCGAAACTGTAACATTTCTTCGTAAGCGGTTCGAGGTAGAAAGGGATTCTGATGATAATCCACATGCGCATGAATGGCATTTCTCAGCCCGGGTTTGTCATGAAAATACTTGTCTACTGCATCATCTGGTTGGTTAGGATTCCAGGTAAACCATATCTCAGACATAGTCCCGTCGGGATTATCTAAACGAATGGTGGGGGTTAACAAGTCAAGGGAACGCTTCGATAGTTTTTCTGCTTGTTCCACCCAGGCAAGTCCAAAGTCCTCTAGCGACAGTATGCTCTCTGCCGTATGATCCTGCATACCCTCAAAGATTATTATACCATCACCTCGACGGTTACGTATGAATTTTTCTTTAATATCAAAGAGATGTGATGCACCCAATGCCCGTATTTTTTTCTCTATGACTCTTTTTGCTGAAAATTGCAGAGATTTCTGTATTTCACGAATACACACGAGCGAGAGGTCGGGATTCCTGATACACTTTGTTACCAGCTCCTGTGCAACCGTGTGACTCTTACCACTAGACCTTCCTCCTTCGATGCCTTTGTAACGAGCGGGTTTCAAAAAAGGAAGGAACCAATCAGGCGTCAGTATTGTCCTGACCGATGAGCTTTGGTTCGCTGTAGCCATCTTGTTCCTGCGGGCACCTGGAGTCGACTATTTCGTGGATTATTTTCAAGATCGGTGGATTGTCTTCGTCACCGACTATGGCGATGGTCTTGCCGTCTACATGCTCCATGATGGTCTTAAGAGAAGAAACATCCACAGTATCCACGTTGAAGAGACCCTTATTATACAAAGCCGTTGCCACCGCCTCCGCTAGTGTCATATTGACACTTTTGCCCAGCAGGTCTTTGTAGGCAATTTTCTTTTCAGAAAGCTCTTTGAGCACTGTTTTAAAGGCTTTGCCACGTGGCCTGCCCTTAGGATTGCCCGATACACCAGGCTTGAACTTTACGTCTTTGCTGGCTGTGTTACCTTTTTTAAATTCAACCATAATTTCTTCTTGTCGACTGTTTCTCGACTGTTTATGATGTTTTCCGCGACAGGTCTTCCTGCATTTTGTCAGTGACGCGTGGCTTCACGTTGTCATATAGAAATGTATCCAGGTCTGCTTTGAAAATGACAGTGCGGTGTTTTCCGCCTTTGTACCTGTACGCTTTCAAGTCTCCACGGCGCATTGCGTCGTAGATGGATGTTCTGCCAAGTGACAGATACTGTTGCGCCTCCTTGATTGAGTAAGAATTTTTGATATACTTGTTTTCCAATGGCATGATTTTTCCTTTTATTTGGGAATAGGTGCATTAATGCGGAGATGTTTTTCTAACTCTTTTTTTGTTGGCTTCGTTAGTAGCATCGACATAAATTTGTCCACCTCCCTCTCGTCTATTTCCTCAAAGTTTTTCCTAAAATCCGCATTATATTCCATCAATTTATTAAAATCCGCATATTCTGAAAATCCTGCTATTTGGCAGGCTTTACCGATATCAAAGTGTTCTTGATAGGCACGAAGGAATATTTTTTGTTGTTTCTTAATCGGATATACCATCTCATGCCTCCTTATCAAGCTGTCTGTTCAACTGGTGGTAGTGGCGTAGCCATACCGTTAGTATCCTTTAATATCCTTTACTGGCGGAGGTGATGGTGGTGGTGGTTGTGCTTTGAGTTCCGTTCTTGGATCGAATATATCCAATTGAGTTGGTGCTTCCGCATAGCCCTTGTCGTAGCCCCGCGTGTACCCCCTATTATAGCCCTTCTCGAAGTCGCTTTCGTCGCTTTCTGCTTGGCATGTATCGTATCCTTCACTGTAGCCTAGCTCGTAGGCGACCTGTACTTCCTCCTCATTGTGTTCGCTCATGTTTCTCCTCCTGGGTACTATAATACGAATTCTTTGCCTCCCTCAACGCATTCTTCGCCTTCTTATATGGCTCCCCTGTCTCTCCCTTATCCTCTCGCATAGCAAACCATGTCTCCATAGTAGCAAACCATGCCTCTCGAGCCAGATTGCGTATCTCCGGTTTGTTTTTGTTAGCATTAGTAGCCATCTGGTGTCCTACCGTATAGCCATCATCGTAGCCTTTTTTATATTCACTCATGATTTTCCTCCAGTTTTTAGGGCCAAATGCTTCCCCAGGCATATGGCATTATATTTCTTGTGAAAGTGTAAATCGGATTGTGCGAAGTCTTCTAATTCTTGAGCAGAGATGTAGGCAGCATCGCAGGCCTTTTTCTGTTTATACAGCACGCGACAGACAAGAAATATTTGTTTTTTTTGATATTCTTTGAGATCGATAGATTTAGGATTGTTTTTGTTCATGATTTCTCCTCCTTCAATACACGTGTGTCGTACACAATAGGCTTCAAAAGCTGAATATATTCCATGAGCTGTGTTCTGGATGCTGTTCCTGGTGTAATGCGTAGTCCCTGATCCAGTAATTTTTCCCAGATTTCTTTTCCATCTCCGGCCAGTAGCTTCAATGGCATTTTCCATGCATGACGTTTCTTGTTAATACAACTCAGCCATTCCAGTGTTATGTAGTGACCTTTTCCATTTTTTTTATGCCCGCCTGGAGCAGGGAGTAGCAGATCACATAATTTATGTAAGTCACTGAACTCATCACAATATATAACTCCTTCCTGGCATACTATGAAGGAATCCGGTTCTAAGTCCGGTTTATCCGTTTGAGACTTTGGGACTATATAGGGTGTAAAGGCCATTTATTTTACATTTTTTTGGATTGATAAGATACGTGGGCTCAACCATGATACCATACCACCAGACTTCTTAAAGTCAAGATTATCTTGACATTTCATAAACACAAGGTTATATATGCATTTACTCTTATACCACTATATCCTTGTCATGCTACTCAAAGCTATAAAAAGAATTTGGCGTCTTCCACTTTTGCTTATAAACTGGATGGGTATGTTGTGCATTATGACATTGTTCCTTTCTAGCATTATTGTTATATATTTACTCTTTTATATTGTAACTATAGTAAGATGTCTATTTTTTTGTAAATTTCCTATGAAATATTTGATTAAGTTTCATATAAAATGTAATGATATGCTTCTACTTATTGATAAAAGACACAAATAATGCACCTCACACAATCTGAAAAAATACTTTTAGTTCGGTGGAGACTACAGCTTACACAACACCAATTTTATGGGAGCATTTGCAGCATTAAGGAAGCAATATATATTGAAAATAAGGAAAAATATAAAAACCAAGCTTACCGGCATAAAAGTAAAACCCAAAGATATATTGAAAATAAGTACAGTAAATCATACAATGATACTATTGAAAAATTAAGTGCTATCTATGATTTAAATCCTAAAGACCTTACCATTGGAGAAAAAGCAAGGATAATGCGTGAAAGAGCAGGAGACTCTATAACGGCTGCAAGTAAGAAACTGGATAGATGCGTAGTATGGATAACAAATGCAGAAAGAGGCGTTTTTTATAAACACAAAAGGACAAGCCAGAATAATGCGCAAGAACTGTATGAGTTTTACACATCAGAAGCCCGAGTGCGACAAGAAGAAGCGAGTTCCTTACCCGACCAATCGTCATAAGATCACGCTATTTCTGTAGAGTGATTTTATCCTCTTTTAAAGCCCCCTACAGCATCATCTTATCCTGTTGGCTACGCTCGTACCAAAGACTCATGAGTTGATGCTGTAACACGCTCCCTGTTCCAGTATATACATTTTTTAGTGTAGAGCAATCCTTAGTCATGCCAACTGTAAAGTAATTCTTTACGGTTCACACCCGAGGTCTACCGGATTTCCGATAGACCTTGTTGAGCCACTTTTTCTCAATGATTTCAATAGGTTCCAGACTTATCCACATAGTTATCAACAGGATTTTGTATAGATTTTGCTTTGATTTTCAATAGGTTGCTCGAGTTATCCACATAAACAGGCCTATACTACTACATAAGAACTACTTATATGTGAGTATTAAGTAGGTGGGTCGTACCGGTCAACGTACCGGTCAACGTACCGTTGAACGTAACGTTAAACGTCTTTCCTGGCAATTTTTCTTTCTGGCGGCGGTTGCTGCTGCTGTTCTCTGTTGGTTTTTTCCAACTCTTTCAATAGCTTTCGCTATTTCTTTGTCAATACGATTGTGGTGATATACTGAGACTTTTTCCCCGTATTTTTCTGAGTTTTCTAACCAAAAATATCGTTCCAAAATGCGATTAATTGATCGTTTTTCTGAACCGTTTTGTGCTCCACACATACGATATAGTATTTTTTTGTCAGTAGTAAGTGGGCCAAAATTGTTCCAGTAAACTCTCACGAGGTTCAAGTAGGCACCTTCTTCATGAAAAGATAGCCCTTCGGTATCATTTCTCCAATCACTCCAATAAATAGGCATCCATACGTTATATAGCATAGGAGATTCCCTCATCTTTACAGTTTAACGTTACGTTGACCGTTAACGTTGATATTGTATGGGATCCTAAGTAGCAAGGCAAGCCTTTCCGACAACCTTCCGGTAGAAATCTTGTGCTAAAATGTTACGTATAAGCGGCAGTTATTTCCCTGACTTTGCCGGAAACCATTGATAATGCAGGAGAATATTAGGCGCTTTTCTAAACCGGTCGAAATCGACCCCTTTAAACACCTTGCATTTTCGGAGGCTGGCTCCCGATTTACTATGATAACATCCGCTAGCAACTGTTCGGGATTTCCGAACAGTTCGCTTTCAGTTGGTAACAGATTGTAACCAACTGGCTACCCCGGGGCGGAAACAGCCCTATTTGAGCCTTTTTTGGTGCTATAGCTTGGTTTAGGCCGGTGCAGAACCGGTGTGCTCCATCGCCGTAGCCCACCCCCCTGTCATTCCCGTTAAGCCATTGATTGCCTTGGATATAATCCCGAAACGCGAATACGCGTATCGATGCCGGTTAGACCGCCCAGAAAGGTCGTATACTATTGATAATAAAGGGGTTTAGGGGTGCCTGTTGGGGTGTGCTCCAGCACTGGGTTCCGCGGGCAGGGGCCACCCCCCCGAAACGGGATATCCCTTATCGCTTCCAACCATATTGCCGAGGCCGGCACAATGGTATTCACTGGATGGCAAGCCACCTCTATCACCACGCGGGGATCGTTACTGTACCGCTTGGAAAAGGCCGCATCCACGACACAGCTATCATCCTTGTATAGCACGCCATTGCCCGCGTCTAGCACCAGCTTAGCGTAGTTGTCAAGATCAGGCTTAGGGGTGGGTAATATACGGCCTTCATGCGCGGCGGCGTGCCGTTTTTTGGAAAAACTTTTCGGAATGGGAATAAAGAACAGGATGGAAACACTCAGCGCACCCTCCAGCATGGGAATAGTGTTTTTTCTCATGTGTATAATGAGTTCCATCTTTAAGCGCTGCTTTTCCCGCTTACACTCTGGAGGGTCATAGACACAACCGCGCATGGTGTTGAGCCGTGGACGTCCCTGTGGTACAGGAACGCCGGGGATGGTGATGATTAGGTGATCGGGCATCATTGTCTAGTTTAAGGCAGTTAATACAAACCAGAATCCTTCATCAGTTTCGCAACAAATTTTTCTTGTTCCATAAGATATAGTCTGATTTTCTCCAGAAATTTGTCTCTATCATAGTAATGTTTTTCTATGGCCTTAAGGCATTGCAAGGCATCATGCAAGTGCGGTATATCGGGATGGCTAGACAGCTCTGTATCTGCCCGCAAATCCTCTAGTACACCTTGTATAACCTCTATACAATCAGGAATTGAACGCTCTTCGGTCATTTCTGCCTCCTCTGGCTGCATTTCCTTACGGAATGCCCCATTAATAAATCTTCAGTTGACGGGGACTCTTTTTAGGTGTAGCGTCATTATTGCGAAGGATGCTAATTTGTTCGTACATGTTAGTCTCCTTTTGCATTAGATTTGGTGCAGCAAAAAGGGTTCCCCCCTTGCTGGGAGTTTCAGCTTATCCGGTTGCACGGATAATAGCTTACCAGGTCGTTTTTGCTGGCGGGAGCGGAAGAGAAAAAGATTACTCTTGCTGAAGTCCAATGAACAATTGGAACTTCAGCTTATCCGGTTTGACGGATAAACCGCCCCCTCATTGCTCAATTCCCCCTAATATTAGAAGGATAAAGCAAACGTCTTTCTATTAATCCCTCTACTTGAATTGCAAAGTCTTCCCTGCCTGCGGCTCTGTAATCTTGCACTTTCTGTCTCAACTCAGAAATTGGAGTCTGAAAATCGTTCATAAAATCTCACACATCAGCCGTAATTTCTCTTTGCCTTTCTTATCCATTTTTTTGTATTTCCTAAAAAATGCTGCATCAGAGGCGGAGGTTTCACTCACATCTTCTCCGGCAAGTAAATATTCGACAGTAGTGCCTAAAGCATCAGCAATTTTTCGGAGATTCTTACCAGATGGGCAACCTATCTTTTTCTCAATCTCATGTGCATAACTTACCTGCACGCCCAGTTCATTACCAAAATCCTTTAAGGTAAAGCCCGCCTTCTTTCTCAGCTCTTCGATTCTTTTCCCTACGCGCGATTGCATAATATTCACCCTAATAAGGTATGCCAATACATATTTTATGGATATACCAGATAAAGCAGGCTGTGTCTATATATAAATAACACTAAAATAGTTCTTGACATACCTATAATGTCGTGCTATAACATAACGGAGTGTAAGTGTGGGGTAACCCACGACAGGGATATTAACGCAGCCCTCAACATTGCGTTAGAAACCGCGAGGAACGCGGTACGTGGAGATGGTGTAATCCCGACCGTAGTGCATTGCACTACCTAGGTTGCTGTCCGTGAAGCGTGACACCTTTAACTAGGACATTCCGTAACATAAAGACGATAACACCAACCAGGAGACGGTGCAATGCCTAGTTTGACACTTGAAGAGCTTAAAGAGGATGCGGATGCAGCGTGGGAAGCTGCGGGGAAAGCTATGGAGGATGCAGAGCGACAAGCTATTTTGCAAGCTATAGGGAAAGCTATGGGAGATTCAGAGTGCCGATTTATGGGGGGAGTTATGTCAGATTCAGAACGCCAAGCTGTGGGGAAAGCTATAGTGGAAGCTATGGATGATGTAGAGCGGGAAGCTATGGGGGAAGCTATGGTAAACGCAGCAAAACTCTTAACCAAGGAAACAAGAGCGTGGCACGACAATTATCCAAACTTTTATCAAAACTCTCTCAATAGGAGGCGACCATGACTAAAGCAACCGGTTGGATAGACTGGACAGGTGGGGACTGTCCGGTGAAGCCTGGAGACTTTCTTAAAATTTGTAACAGGGCGGGACAAATAAACATTGCTACTGCTGAAGTTTTTGACTGGAAACTCAGGGGTAAGAACACAGATATTATCGGGTATCAGGAAGTTGTTAGATGACCCACGATGAACTCTACGCCCTAGGCTCTGAATACGGATATGCAAACTGGGAACCATCATATCTTCCACACGACTACTCTGACATTTCTTGCTCTGAAGAAATGCAGGAAAAATTGGATGATGGAACCCTGAGCGAGGCAGATTACATGATCTATGCGAGGGGACATGAAGCCGGTGCGAAAGATGCAGAGCAACAAGCGGAGTCAGAGCAGGCCGAGTTCGGTTTTAACGGCTCTGCTACACCGATTTATTGCTAAGAAGAACTTGGAACTCAGAGGTCAAAGGAGTCTGATTATGATAGAGAAACTTAAACAATGGCAAAAGTATATTAAAGATCGGCTAAATAAGTACGAGTTTGAAAAATATAAAAAATGGAAAATTAGGGAATTAAAAATTTCTTACTTACAAGTGCGAGGCTGGACGTATGATTGTACCCTTCAAAATCGTATCTCTTGGCAAGGCGAGAGCTTTAAGATTGGAGAAGTTGAAGTTGCCTTCGATTTTCAAATGATGAGAAACTTGGAAGAGGCAAAAGAAGCTAAAGAGAGAGAGGAGAAGGCGTTATGATAGCACTTACACCAGAGAAACTGAAGAATAAAATCACCTTTAAAACAAACGTGAAAAAAGCCGCGGAGGTTCTACTGTGGATTTGCGACAGAAATGGGGGCAGCATTTGTGATTACAATCTGTATGCCGTGAGCTATTTTGCAGAGATTGAACACATAAACAAGCATGGGCGGCCTATCATAGGGGATACTTATCGTGTCTATGAGGATTACATCCATGCAGATGCGTTGTACGACCTGACTTGGAGCGACAAGCTCGTTCATAACGTGCAAAAAAAGACAGACGACTATCCAAACCCGCGTGATCAGAGTGGCATCCTTATATGTGTTTTGGGGTCTGGCACCCGTCTTCTCTCCAAATCCGATCTTGTATGTCTACATTGGGCTTTTGAGAAATGCGGACAACTGCGTCAGTACCTTCTCAGCAACCTCATTCATCGTGATACTGCTTGGAAGGAAACTGCTACAGGAAACCCGTGCCACACCGTAATCCCCTGGGAGTTGCTGATTAAGGATGAGGCGTTGAAGGAAGACCTAAGTGAAAACTCAAACGAGATGGTGATTTAGATGAAGATAGTAGAGAAATTAAAAATGCCATTTATGGTGGTGCTAATAGTGTTTTTGCTTGGGGTAATCGTACTGCATAGAGAGATATTAAAGCACGAAAACGCCCGGTTGCAAAAAGCATTGCACACGGCACAGCAGCACTGCGAGGAAATAAAGGAGGATGCACGCCATGATTGAACCAATCACCACTGCCATCAATGCTGTTGTAAAATGTTCTATTTGCAACGCATCTTACGGTACATGCGATTGTTGGTCAGCTTGCAGTTGTGGATGGAGTTACGAAAAAGGTGAGGAATGCAATAATCCTGATTGTCAGGTGAATTACTAAGGAGAAAATTCCGTGATTGATTACACAGTGCGACAAGAAGTCGTACAAATAACCGTTGGGCAGGTTACCCTGCCTAGACCCAACCTACCGTGCTATCGGTAGTTTCCTACCCTGACATGCGTCCTTGGCAACGAGGGGGTGATTAATAAAGCAGAGCCTTGTGCTTGTTATGAGGTTTTCAGCGATGAGAAGCTGGATTTAATAAACGCGATAAAAGCTGCAAAAAAAGCACTTAAGTAAAGAAGTAAAGAGGAGCTCTACAATGAAACGCATACCCTACACTACCCAAGAAGAATGGCATGCCATCCGCGCTAAACACATCGGCGGCTCGGAAATCGCCAGCCTGTTCAACACATTCCGGGTGCCGGATGGCACTACAGACTCGGGTGCCAGACTTTCCTATCACCATTTGTTTGAGGATATACCGGATAACTGGGAGTTAATTGGTTCCGTATCCCCGTATTGCTCCGGCGTGCGGCTGTGGCACGAGAAGAAGGGTAATATGGAACCAAAGTCGTTTGATAAAAACGCGGTCGCCACGGCGGGGCGGTATTTTGAGTCAGGCATAGCAGAATGGGCACGGGATAAGTACAAAGATAAGAACATTTACCCTGATTACCCTGATTTGGATATTCGAAAAGTGGATGACTATATTGAGCATCCAACCATCCCTGGCATGGGTGCAAGCCTTGACTATGAAATCCCAAACCATCCCTCGGGTCATACTGCGATGGACTGCAAGCTACTCCGAGCAGAAATATGGAGAGATGAATGGAAGGACACAGGGGAACCTCCATTGCACATTATCTTACAGCTACATCATCAGATGGCCTGTACAGGAATGCAGCATGGAGTGGTGGCAGCACGTGTAGACAGTGGAGACCTGCACCTGGTAGATGTACCTCGGAATGAAAACAGTATTACCAAGTGCGAAGCAGCCGTGGCCGCCTTCTGGGAGTCTCAGAAGACCGGCAAGGAGCCTGACATCAAGTATGACGTCACCGTGGCGCGGGACTTGTATCATACGTCCGATGAGGAGATTGTGCTGGACTTTTCCGATAACACGGTGGCGAGCAATTTTGACTTTCAAAGTCTGGTGAATACTTGGAAGTTGGGCAAAGCGCAGGAAAGACGCTGGAAATCCGGCAACGAGGCAGCAGCCCATGAAATTTTTTCTATTGTCAAGGATGCGAATAAAGTATTGCTCTCCGACGGGCGCGTGTTGTATGCGAAAACATGCAAGAAAAAAGGCTACACCAATGAGGTGATTCCAACAACCTATCGGAAACTCACCGTGAAGGAGGCGACATGAATAAAATTACACCAGCGGGCAATGTCGATGATGCAATACTCGAGATGTATCTTTCCTTGATGAGGGAGAATATTAAAATATCAGTTATGCTTTCTGCAAAGCATCTAACGTTCACGGCTTTAAAACACGCGGAAGAGGCAAAGAGATATGCGAACATGGCAAAGGCTCATGCGGGGAAAACTCTGTTGAAAAAGTCGTGGAGATCAACGGTAGGATTGACGTTGGAAAAACACCTCAAAGCCAAGTTGGCGAAACTCAAACAGGGAGATGAAAATGGGTAATATACACATTTATGCACCAAAGATATTAGAAACCACGGTTGAAGAAAACCCTAAAGGATGGGGAATGATTAAGACAGAATGCTGTAGAGCTAAAAGAAATGAAGGAGAGTATAAAGAGGTCACAGAATATTTTGAATATCATGGGCCTACCGTTTCTTTTATATGCAAAAAAAATGAATGTGATGAGAAGAGTAAAAGAGATGGAAGGAGAACCCCAACCATCTATGTAATAGATTAATAACCAAGGAGAAGAATTATGGCAGAAAACACAGAGGAAAGAGAGCTTATATCTCATGAGCCTATCCCAACGCTCTTAGTGGATGGCTTTCAGGGCGCGTGTCTAACAGGTGGTAGCATTCGCATCAATTTGTTTGAAGACAAATATGATCATTCTACAAATAGATCAAGTCGACATAATGTGACAAGGCTTGTGATACCAGAAGAATATTTTGCTTCCTTTGTTGAAGCACTTGGGGAGATAGTTTTACAAATGAAAAACCCACCTAAATCCGACTAAATATTAACCAAAGGAGTAAAATTATGACCGACATTATTCAGAATGAACAGAATAGGGAAGCGTTTAAGGAAATGATGAAAAAAACTTTACCAAGGAACACGTATGAAAAGGCCCTTAGACAAGAGAAGCTAGCCACAAAGTTTAGAGAGGAGGTAGGGGCTGCGTTTGCAGTGGGGTTTGACTGGTCGTGGGACTATTGGAGAAAGGAGGACTGGGAACAGTCGATAGAGAGCGCGTTAAAAAGGGCGTGTGAAGAGGTGTTAAAAAGGGCGTGTGAAGATGGATGGGAAGATGCGTTCGTCAAGGCGAAAGAAGTGCCTATCCTTTCTTAAGCCCCTTCCTAAGGAAACAACTTAAAGGAGAATGATTATGACCGACATTACAAACGCAACACCCGCTACGCAGGAAATAACCCCGTCTACGGGGATTGCGGTAGATCAACTGCCTGGAAAGCAGTCTCTTTTGACTACCATGGCACAAAAATGGGGAGTGGAGTCTAATAAACTTCTGAACACTCTTAAACACACTGTCTTCAAGCCCGTTAAACAGAAGGACAACACTTATATTCCTGTGACAGACGAGCAGCTAATGGCTCTGTTGATCGTAGCAGACCAATACAATCTTAACCCATTTGTAAAGGAAATCTATGCATTTCCCGCAAAGGACGGAGGTATTGTCCCTGTTGTAGGTGTGGATGGGTGGACGCGCATCATTAATGACCATCCACAATATGATGGTATAGATTTTAGATGTTCTGAAGAGCTGGTTACCCTAGACGGAGCGCAACCATGTTTTCAATGGATTGAATGTATTATTTACCGCAAGGACAGGGACAAGCCAACTACAGTGCGCGAATACTTGGATGAGTGTTACAAAACATCGAAGTATAACAACTCTCCTTGGCAAACGCACCCCAAACGCTTTTTACGACATAAGGCACTGATACAGGCTGCACGTTACGCTTTTGGCTTCACTGGTATCTATGACAAGGATGAGGCACATAGAATTGTCGATGCACAGGCTGTCAATACAGCTAACGCCAAGGACATTACCCCACCAGCATCCAAAATAGACGCCTTTGCCGCCTCTGCTCCCCTCCCTACAACACCCACACCCGTGAAAGAGGAAAAACCTGTCACAGGCGACACGCCAGCGAGCGATCCTGTCACAGGGGAAGTCATGGAGCAGCCGCAGGAAACACTCCTACCGGAAAATGAGACAGGCGAGGTAGTCTCCATCAAAACCCCACCAGGTAGCACTCCACCCCGTGTGGCGTGTAATAGCGTGAAGATAGCAGCGAAAAAAATGCTGAAGGCGATTGAGTCCCGCTATCAGAACGGTCAGCATGAGGAAATCACATGGATTGTCAAAAATAATGCCGAGCTTCTTGAGAGGATTAAGAAAGAAGAACCCGAGAAGTTTGTGGCGATTACAGACCTATCAAAGGTAATCCCCAATGAACCGACCAACATCTATACGACCCAGGGAGAATTAGCATGACCAAACTTACAGCAAAGGCCGCATATGACAAGGCCATAGCCAAGTCCCGCAAAGAATGCAAAAAGGCAATGGCAGAGGAGGAAGACATTTTAGCGTGGAAAGTGCCGCTGGAAGCATACTGCAAGACGGTGTTACCGGCGAGGGAAGAGCGCAACAAGGCGGTGAAAACTGTGAGGGAAGAGTACCGTAAGGCCAAGGAAGCACAGGAGAAATCATGACGCAATGGCAACCTATCGAAACCGCACCAAAAGACGGTACTAAGATTATTATCCTCAATGAGGAATGGAGCAATATAGTAATTACATCTTGGGTAAGATATACGAGAGTGGGAGTATCAGGAAGCTACTGGGCTTGGCGCCTACCTAATACGCGAAACAGGAAAATAGTTTACACTTACTGGATGCCATACCTACCACCGGAAGTAGATTAGCGATGATAGTACTTAACAAGGCGCAAGCACGCAAGAAGGCTCGGGAGGTGTGGTTTCAGGCTATACAGCCATGCTACAAGGAAGATGTGGCGTATGATCTAGCTGATAGTGAATACCAGGTGGCAGAAACGGAACTCTATGAGGCTGAGGAGGCTTTAGAGGGGGATTGTATACTTGACGGGACAAGGCACAGTTTCTAGCTATCGCCCTTTTCCAGTTTTTTATCGTGAGGGTTTTCTGCCTTCACTCCCAATAGCTTTTTCATAGCCTCATCAAAAGCCTCCTCTGACTCATCACATTCATGCTCTTTTGCAGCATCTATGAACTTCTGTTGTTGGGAGTTTTCATTCATTTTATTCTTTTTCTCTGTGTTCATAAATAACCCCTTGCTTTTAATTTCTGTGAGAAGTATATAAGAGGAATATATGAATGAGCCATTATGAAAAATACATACATACCCCCAATGACGCATTCCGAAAATATTACCCCTCACCAGAAGTATGAGGCGGTATTTGATGATATTTGTAAAAAGATAGATAAACTCAAATCTGAGCTTAGCGAATATGAAGTTGAGCGTCAAGAAGTGACTGCATTTATAGAAAAGATCATTGAAATGGACAGGAAGTTTGCAGCGATACAGGAGACTCCCAAGCAATCACAATTAACGTTCTTGCCAAGTGCTAAGCCAGCTACCAAACCTCCTATTTTATCATCAGAAGAAAAGAAAAATACAACACCTAAAATAAAATGGACGGAAACTGTCTTATTAATTGTAACTTCCAAAAATAAAGGTGTGGAATATGACGAGCTGAAAGATGCTATAAAACTTACTAGCTTGGCTATAAAAATGGAAAATAGCCCAAAAAGTTTCTATGGAGCAATTGAGAAATTAGTAAGTAGTCAGCGTATTACAAAGTATGGTGCTAGATTATATTCGCTACAAGCCTTTGAACAATTCAAGCAAGATGTGGCTAATGGGATAATAAAAGATGACATTACAAAAAGAAACCACAGAGGAGGTGGTAAGATTTCCCTATTAGGTGGAACTATAAAAGATTTTCTAGGTAGTAACTCACAGGGCATTACTGGAAAGGAATTGAGGCAAGCAATGATTGCTACTGGAGAACAGTTTGTTGAATCTGTTGAGAAGCACCATTCTTATTTATATAATGTGATTTCCACCTTAATCAAAAGAGGAGAAGTTACGAAAATGGGGAAGAAGTATTACTTAGCAGATTAATGATGATGGGGTGGTAGAACTTTGCTTAGCGGCATTTTTTCTAGTAATGGCAGGTCTCCAAAACCTGTATATTCAGTCTAAAGCTGACCACCCCGCCAACCTTCTTAACTGGGGACGATAGATTTCTGCCCCAACAGAACACCCAACAGCAACCTGCCTTGTATGCAGGAGCTTACGGGCTAGGGGAGACGGCACTTTCTAGAAGTGGAAATCACATGTACTCGGCAGAGGAATGATGATTTTAATCCAACACCGTCTCCCCATTTATAGGGCACTTCTGCCTACAAGTCAACCTTTAACTTTTTAACAAGGCCAAGTATAGGTTAACCTCTTCCCTTTGATACCCTGTAAAGCAATATTTGTTCTCTCCATGTCGTCAACATTTCTGTTGTTATACCCTTTAGAGGATGCTGAGGAGGCCTTAGAACATGCCGAGCAGAAACGCAAACAGGCTAAGTTGTCATACGATGAGAAGAATAACGACCGCATCAATATGGCGCAGGAAATGTTTGTCAAGTTGATGTAACTCAACGGAGGGCTATTGTGAGTGATAACAATGAGGAGGAAGTACAATCTGCCTACGAGCTAGGCCGCGAGGAAGGCTACGAGATAGGCTTCAGTGAAGGCGACTACGACAAGGGATACAAAGAGGGGTACACGAAGGGATATGACAAGGGCTATGCGGCCGCACCTCAGCAGTTGGATATGTTTACGTCCGCAGACGCTCAATAGGTAAACAGCGTTTGCGGCAATGCGGTGTAATCGGTACGGCGGTCAAGGTGTAGAAAGGACTCGGCTACACCCACGCTCCAGCCTAATTCCCAAGCTGCCATTAGTAAATCCCCCTTTAGGGTACCGTCAGGGAAGGCAATGTCCACCGCACAACAACCCCCTGTAGGGTGTGCAGGATGGTCATACACATGGAGGGAGCGGTAATGGCCACCAATCGAACTGTTATACCCGCTCGAGCGACAGGCCGAATTGACTACCATGGGATGGGCAAATGCCTTACGCAGTGCTACGAGCTTATCGCCGAATCCATCTGCCAACTTGACTACGTGTGTGTCAGGGCACCTAAGTTCCTTGAAGGAAAAATGCTTGAGGGAAAAAGGTTTTTTGATTTTTGTCATGTGCGATTATAGGACATTTTGAGAAAGAAATACAACTACTAGGTGAAAATACTGCCTATATCACACTGATCTATGCATGTTGTGTTGGAAATTACTCGTAAGCACGTGCATAATATACCTTATGGAAGAGGAAGAACACATTAAAGAAATCGTCCGAAAAACCGTGCAGAGAATACTGAATAGCATAGGTTGGAAGATCGATGATATGGATGCAATACGGGAGGATTTAGTGTACCTCCGAAAGAAACGGAAAAGCGCTGAAGATATAGGGCGCCTTGTCCGCAGGTCGGTCATCAGCGTGGGGATACCCGCCCTGCTCTACGGTGCATGGCAGGCCTTAAAGTATACTATCAACAAGTAGGAAATTCCATGTCCAAATATAAAGAATACCGCCCCCAAATGAAGACCGGAGACGTGATTGCCTTTTCGGGAAAAGGCCGCTTGTCGAATCTTATCAAGCGGAAAACCGATTCACCCTATAGCCATGTGGCTTTGGTGGTGGCAACGGATTTGAAGGGATTTGGCAACAGTGTGTTGATTACCGAGTCCACAACGCTCACTACCTTGCCGGATGCCAAGACTGGGGAAGTCATTAAAGGCGTGCAGATGCAATGGCTCTCGCAACGTCTTGATGCGTATGACGGTCAGGCCTGGTGGGGACAGGTTACTACGCCACTGAATTGGGATCGTAAGGAGGACATGACTCGCTGGATACGTAGGAAACACACGGAACGCACGCCTTATGACGCGATACAAGCCATCGGCGCGGGCGTGGATTGGTTTGATTGGATACCTTTTATGGAAAACGAACCGGATTTTTCCTCGTTATTTTGCTCCGAATACGTCATGCGTGCATGGCAGATAGCAGGGCTGGTGGATGGGACAGTGAACCCGTCCGAAATGACGCCAGCCGATGTGATGGCGCTACCGTTTGTGGAAGCGCACGCGTTGTAGGAATTTCCTAGTATAAGCCCAATTGCTAAGGCAGGACTTGCCCAACAGTTACTTGTACGACTTCTTGTCGCACTCCCGTTTATACTATAGTCATGTCTAGTAAACCTCTTAACTGATCATCAGTTCCCGAGGTAAAATCAGCGTCTTGCGGTATGTTTCTTAACATCTCTGCTTCAGTATTAACAGCAGCTTCTGCAACTGTATCCTTGGCTCTTTGTGCAGCCAATGCTCTTTGATCTAATATTACGAGACTGGCATTCCTGCTAGTTCTTATTTCTGCTTGTGCTTTTGTTCTGTCTAGAGAGACACGTATTCCATCCCATGTCAAAGAAGTGCTTAGTCTTCCATCAGAAGGTATATTGGTTGCATCTCTCACGCCAGCATTGAGAGCATCAGGAGGCAAAATCCGCTCCATCTCTGCTTCTATGGATATACCTGCGGCAGGAGTTATAAAGAACATTTTTTGATCGCTTACTCTTGCATATATAATTCTATCTGGCATGGTTTGTCCTTTTATGCTAGGTCACCAAAAAACATTACACTTACTTCTGGTGAATCAATAAATACTCCTGGTATTGCAACTGTTCTAACCTGGAAAGCTGACACGGTTTTTGTATCACCAAGTTTTTGAGAAATAAAGCTATCTCCAGCTCCAGCGGCATTGCTTATATCTCTAGCAAATCCCGCTACGGTATAATTAATATTTGCAAAAGAATTGGTAAAATTGATAGTATAATCACCTACACCATTATCAACTATGCTACTCACATTAAAACTGTCATTAATAGAAATGGTACCTGTACCATCAAAATTAATCGATGCCTTAACGATACCTCTGTAAGAAGCAAGATTTGAGGGGGTTAGTGCCCTGGTAGTGTCAGTACCCGTTTCTGTTTCTGCATCGGTCGCAAGTTCAACAATACCTTCAACAGTAGTGGTTGCTGAGACAGAAGTCATAGTATCTGCCCTTGCTACAAGCCTGAAATTCGTTCCGTCATAGGTGAGTCTTACTTCGATGTTTTCTGGAATCTCCCCTGCGGTGATGTCTGTAGTCCCATCTGGACCCTTAATGTTTTTCACGCCAAGAGTAGAAACATTGACTGTAGATGTGCCAGTGTTGATGTTGCCGGGCAAGAATCTTACTTTCATCCCATTGAAATATTTCTTTACAGGATTTTTCAACCCAATCACAGTCAAAACATATGCATCCGCAATACCAGAATCGGTATAGAAATCAGTACCAGATGCAGCTTCAGTTACTGCAGATCCCAACTGGTTCGCATCACCCAGAATAGGCGTTTCACCTATTGAAGTAATGAAATTATTGACTTCGGCTCTTACAGAATTCAAGTAGTCTGCATCACATTGAGGAGCCTCATTGTTGACAAAAACTGAATCTTTTACGCCCATTTATTTTCTCCTTCAGAATATTCCATCGACATAGTGTACCTTATCATAAACTTTTTACAAGCCCGCTAGTTGATTCATCCAAAACGCTTGAAGAACAATTCACCAAGTTCTCTTGACTCGATACTGCCAGGCTTCCAGGCATCATCTTCCATCTTGTTTACGATAGCATTTATATTCCTCAGTGCATCATCCCATACAGGAACTGACATCGCATCAACCCATTCTTTTTCTACAATCTTGCCATCTGCATAGTCGCGTGTTGACTGTATTCCCTTTCGAAGTCTTTTATCGTCAGGATATTTCTTTTTATGCACAGACTCTGCCCTTTCTAATGTGTCTGCAATGAAATGCCATAGAAGATGTTTATACTGTTTAATCGTAGGTAATTTCCAGAAGCAAGAACATGCATGGTGTAATCCGATAGCCTCCACGATAGTAGAGAGGTGCAACGGCTTATCGTGTGGGTATGTTTCGCCTTTATAGTGCAATAGCCTCTGCCAATCTCCATTGGTGACATACTGGCGCACAGCTTCGAGCGTTGTGGTGATGGGTTTCGTCATGATACACCTACTACGGGATTTTGTTGACGAATAAAATAGTGCAATTCGCAGGCTTTACAATATCAAAAATACACTGCAAAACACTAGAGTTTTGTGCGCTTGGCGTAAAAGGAACATCATAGGGAGGAACATTAGGAACAATATCCGTTCCAGTCACTAGAATTATAAAACGAGACGCAGGTGCAGAAGTAGGAAGAAAAGGCACATCATAAGGAGGAAATGCTATAGATTGTAACGGTATAACTTCTACATCCAAAAAACCTAACGCAATGGCAAGTTCAACAAACTCTTCTGCAGTTTGTACATTCATTTTTGCAAGTTTTAACAGAACGTGGGTTCTTCTTTCCTCAATAGTGCCTGTACCAGGAAAACAATCATCTGGTATGCCAACTGCTGATTCCCAATTGGTGATGAGTTCTGTGGATTCATTAATGTCATAATCGCAGGATAGGTCATTCATCCCATCATGCACACGTTTTAACTCTCCTGATAGTCCTTCCAGGAATTTTCGTAGGACAGCGAGAGGTTCCCATCTAGAATCGTAAGGATCACCTTCTGGGTGAAAATGCGCCAGGCTGTTCGTCTGGTCAATAACGGTGATTTGTTTAAAGAGTTGCATTCCTCTACCATACAGGTAAGCTGCCCTTGTGTCCACCAGCCCATTAAGGATAACATTCCACTTATGCACTTTAAAGTTGACATTGCGCAAATGGAAGGATATAGTAAAGGTATGGTCAATTAGGTGCGGAATGAAACTTTGAACTAAGGAGAGCAATGATGGAAATTGTTAATTTATGGAAGCCTGAGGTCGAGTACAGATTATATAAAAAGGGTCGTCCTATGGATCGAAAAGACATATATGCTATTGCGCTTGATACTGCAAATCAACATATGCGTGATAGCTGTCGTAAGCAATTTAATGATGAAGATAGTCAAATTTATGCGGATAAATACTGGGGATTAATGGAGGCCGTATATCCTTCATTTACTGCAAGAGTTAGAAGCGCGGAGTAAATTATTAATCAAGCACTTCGGATAGGAGTAATCCTTATGACACCTCTTGAAAAAATCTCCTGCTTCCTTGCTGAAAGCAACCTTATTGAAGAGTACGAGAGTGATCCGGATCAGTATTTTGGTTATATATCTGGTCCAGACCCAACAACAAATATAGTCGTGCAAAACTCAACCACAGCTTGGAGATCAATGACAAAGGGTGGTAGAGTAAAATGTTGTAACTGGGTACTATTAAAAAAAGAAAACTTGACAACATCAGCAATTAGGAAATTGCATATGCTGTTAATGCATGACTTGCTTGAGGAAAGTGAATGTGGCGTGTACCGCACTCGTGGAGGATCGGTCGACTCCTATAACCTACCGCCAGCGAGTAAGATACGCGCCCTTATGACTGCATTTATCAAATGCTTTGCAGAGGGGAAGACTGATCCACTCACCATGCACTTCGAGTTTGAGAAGATACACCCATTCGCAGACGGTAACGGACGCGTGGGGCGACTTCTCTGGGCATGGGATAAGCTGCGCAGGGGTGAGGAAGTGCACCCTATTCTAGACAATTTTGACGGCGATGACTTCGAGGAAAAACGTCAAGAGTACTACAGCGCGTTGCAAGCGTACCATGGCTAAGCACGTAACAAAGGGATTCTATGACAGAAAACATTGATATGAATAATATTATGGGCGAGTCATTTCGAGGAGGCAACATGAATAAACTCGTCGCTACGCTCAATGCTGTACATGAGGAAGCATACAATAAGGCTTGGAAGGAACGCGATAATGCTGCTGAGGAATACAATGAGGCTGTGGCGGAACGCGATGCTGCAGAACGCAATAATGCTGATGCGTTATACTTCTGGAAGGCTAAGGGAAAATGCGATAAGGCTTATGATGCCTTCTTGGAGGCTTCGGAGTACGTAAGAGGCGTTGGGGGGTCTCTAAACTCGTAATAAAGGAGGGAAATCATGTGGAAGATAGAAAGAAGCCCAATACAGGAAGAGATACAAAAATGGATGCGGGAGGCACAGGAAAAGTCCGATGAAATATATCAGGCTTTGACAGAAGCCTCTATTTTTGGCCATCGTATTGTGAAAAAAGACCGTGACCCACAAATCGGTAATCTTGGCTATGCTATCGAGTCGATTAAAAACGTGAGTTGTAGATCCGATACCACCTTCGACTGCAGCAGTATCCTCCATTTAACAGCAAGTGCCCAGGGGCACTTTCACCAAGCAAGGATCACGGCACATACGCATAATAGCATAAGGTCAATTCCATGTTCAAGTTAATAGTCGATCCAAAGAATCGCAAGGCGGAGATACAAATCAAAGGCTCCGCAAAGGCCACCAGGCGTGGAATACGTCAGGCATTTTATTTCCTGGGTAGGGACTTGAAAGCCACGGCGAATACGAATATATTGGCCAAGCCGCGTTTTGGGCGCGAAGAGGTTTTCCGAGGCCGTAGGCGTAGAGCATCAGTGCCTGGTGAGAGCTTTGCCAATAGGAGCGGCGATGCCAGAAAACAACTTGGATTCTTTGCGCGTGGCAGTGATACACTGGAGTTTGGATTCCGACAGGATGCGGCAACATTATATACCAAGACGTTAGAGACTGATCTTAATCGACCCACACTGAAGATTGCTGTGGATGCCAATGCCAGAAATGCTAGGGTGCATTTTGAGCGGGAGATAGAAAGGGCGCATAAGAAATGACGGAAGCGGTAATTATTCTTGGCATATGCCTCGTAATAGGGACGTCCATTTTTTTCCTGTTGAGATATAGGAAGCGGCGTAAGAAGGCTGATAGTGATAAAGCATGGGAAAAGTATATGAACCGGGGTGGTTATTGAAATGTACCGAAGCAAATTAGGAAATTCCGGTGATTAAAGCAGAAACAATCATAGCGCAGTTACAGGGCATATTGCCTCTGCAGACTGACCTGTTTACTGAATCCGATGTTTCAGTCACCAGCCTGTCCCGTTCTGGTACAACCGTCACGGCTGTAACATCGGTTAATCACAATTTATCTACAGGAAGACCTATTGCGGTTAAGGACGCACTAAGCCCAATATCTGTCACTTCAATCACCCGATCAGGTACGACTGCAACGGTCACGACTGCCACCGATCATGATTTCACTGAAAACTTTGATATGACAACGGAAATCTCCGGTGCAGATCAGTCTGAATACAATGGCACTTTTTCGATTGTTACAGTACCTAACCGGCGAACGTTTACTTATACCTTGTCCGGCTCTCCTGCAACGCCTGCAACAGGCACAATATTCTCATTAAACAACCTTTCTACCGGATATAATGGTCGTCATTTGGTGACGTTTGTTGATCCCACCACTTTTACCTATGAGATTACAGAGACGCCTGATTCCCCCGCGCAGGGCACTATTATTATGCGGGCAGGTCTAAGAATATCCGGTACTGTCAGTATAGACCAGGCTATAGCTGCATATACGAAAAAGGAAACAGACGAACTGTGGGGCTTTGTTGTTTTGGGGAATGTCTTTGTTTCTAAAGACAGGGATGTTCCTACAGACTTAACCGCTACCTTTGCAGCAGGGACTGACTTTCTTCAAATGATAGGAAGTCCATTCAGTATCGTTGTTATCACACCTACAACAAATAGTTTTGGAGGAAGAGAAGCGCGTGATCAAATGGAGGATGTGGCGGTTGCCTTGTTTAAAAGCCTTCTGGGATTTAGCCCAGCTACTGGCTTAACAAGCGGAGAACAGTATCAAACTGTTTTTACTGGCCATGGCTTTGTAGCATTCTTTGGTGCCTACTATGTCCATGAATTTAGTTTCGAAACATCGGTACAACTCACAGCAGACGACATAGTAGACCCAGACTTCAATGTCGCCTTCCGCGATATCAGCCTGGACTTCCTAAACCCCAATGAAACAGACGGGGACGACATCATTATGGAAGCCGAGGTGGACTTGGATGATGTGCCTTTGCCTTAATCTGTTTTTTTCAACAACTCCCAATATTTATGATCCGCAATTTATTATAAAGTGTCCTGGTAGTTGCAGGAAACCCACTCGCATCTGTTGGACAATCCCCTCGGTTCTCAAACATAAACATAATGTGCGCAAGCATAGCATTTTTCACATCAGCAGGAATAGACGTGTCATCAGCACCAAAGCCAGCCACAAACACAATCTCTATCGCCTGAGGGACGTTATCCTCGTCTGTAGGCCATACCTGATCCTCCTTAAGGAAAATCTCTGAATAGTCATTCACATCCGTAAAGCCGAAAACGGTTGTGGGGACGTCGGTCAAAACATCGTTGAGCAAAAATTTAATACTGATTACATCCGAAACCCTGGAACGCCGTAGCTCAAAACAATCCCAGAACGTATCGCGGAAAGTCTTATACGTCTTATTTATAAAATCACGACCTGTGTACTTTTCACCGCAGGCGGTGGCGGCATCAATCAGTGAATTTATGAAATCATCTTCGTCAGAAGAGTCTTTTTTTAGATATTCCTTAGTCTCGGCCAGCGTCAACGGGCGTCCTGCAGCAGGAGTTATCACATTATACGTGAAGGCTTTCTTTTTCAGCCTATGGGTGGGGAAAAAGTGTCCTGGAAAGAATTGTGTGAGTGTCATTTAGATTCCTGATGTGTATTATGGTGTATCGACACTTTTAGTGGGACCTGGGAAATCTCCCATAACTGCCCAATTTGGGACCAATACAAAGTCATCTTCCAGAGCATCTACATCATTCGTATTGAGTAGACTGTAAAGTCCTGATAATCCTGTAATATCTTTCGCATTTCCCGCATCGAATACGTCACTAATATCAGGCAATGCACCAGAAAAGAAAGCTGGCTGATATAGCTTGCCATTAAAAAAGTTTGAAACGCCTGCACTATCGGAACCGATAATTACAGTAGAGGCGGAATCCTGTACAGGAGCGGTGGGATTGTCATCCGTAGCAAATGCGGTGATCTCTGTACCGTCATGCCACAAACGCATGCGGTCGCCAGGTGTGCCGTTTGCTGCATCGAAATGATACAGGATGTGGTGAAAACTTGTCGTATCCGTAAAGGTAGCCGTAGTCTGAAGCTGGCCATCAATGCTGGAGGGTGCGTCCAGTGCAAATGCCTCCAGTTTATCCGATGCATTAAATCGTAACTGGAAGGAAATATTAGATGCAGAACTTCCTTGCGCCCAAATCATCCGCAGTGCCCCTGTGGTAAACAGCTTGTACCAGACACTAATAGCGAATTTACTGCGGTCGAATGCCCCAAAATTGGCATCAGACATTTCCAGGTATTTAGAGCTTGCAAAGTCCAGGGAGCGGTTAGCGAGTGGAACGCCCGCCGAAACCGCTTTTTTCAACATATTAAGTATTAGGAGATTACCCATATCAGATGGCAAAGGGTTTGATCAGTATCAGACGTTCAGCCGTTTCCGTAGAGCCAGAAACGATCTTTATCTCGTCATAGGGCGCGAACAAATTAGCATCTAATGGATAAGTACCATCCACTGCAACAACGAATGAAACCGCCGTTCCGTCCTGTTCTCTGATTTGTTTAAATGTCGTTCCAGCATCTATACTACCCTCGAACGTAAATGCTGTCCCAGTGAGTGCTGCAGGCGTCTGAAACGCAATCGCAGTAGTGCCAAATAGTTTCACCGCATCAGAGGTAGTACTCGATGATGCAATCGTGGCGGTAAGGGGTAATACAATCTTGTCTAGTAGTTGGTTGGCTTCCATGATTCCTCCTGTTTTGAAGGGTTGAAAGTCGTGTTTGAGTAATAACACCACCCCAGGGTTCTTTTGCTCTTCCTTTTGGCCTTAACTTTATCTGGCCGTGACATTGCTTTGTTTTCATAATGGTTTTCTAACATCCGTTTCCTCCTGTTTGTGGCTAGCCACTTTAAAGCCCGTGCAGAGGCTTCCTCTCAGAATTGCCTAGTTTACGGCAGCCGATAAAAACTTGCCTTCTTATGTGTCTCCTGTATATTGTATTTGTAACCGATAATCAAGGCTACACACGGCAAGGAATGCCGTACGTGGAGACGCAGTAAGACCAACGGTGGTGTTCACACCGCCCGAGGCATCGTCCGTGAAGCGTGACACCTTTAACTAGGAAATTCCGATATTAGACTCTGATTACAGTCGCAATCAAGCCTGTCACATCAATATCTGTATCAACCGCCGTCGTTCCGGTGAGTAGGACGAAGATTGTTCTACCTTCTACCATCGTTGTTGCTACCACTGCCGGAGCCAGGTTAGCACTGCTAACCAGTGTATCTGCAGTTACGGGGCCAAGAGAAGTTGCGCCTATATTTACTACTACATTTCCACTAGCAGCCGTCGTTTGTCTGGTAGTGCCTATCGACAGCGTTACATTATTTCCTGCAGATTCTATCTGGCCTGTCACTGACACCCCTGTAAGAGTATCCCCGATATGAAGGCCTGTTATAGGCACTATCAAAGTGGAGTCTGTTTGTGATGCAGGAAGTGTAGCATGATAAAAATCAGTTCCACCAGTTATCACCCATCCTGATGTAGCACCGACCTTAGCATTTCCACCTATAGGTATGATAAGTTTCTGTGTGCGTATTACTGAACCAGTAATGTCCATCGTACCACGAAGTCTAAATACGTTATCGGTACCACTTCCTGCTGGGTCGAAAGAGTTATCCACATTCGCCATAATCATTTACCTTCGTTTTTGAGTTTGTTAATTGCCTCTTCTAACTGATCCTGCATTTTTGCGAGAGGAAATCGCTTATCAAGATCAATACCGTACTGTTCTTTGGCAAAGGTATCAAGCGTTGCCTTGTCATCAATGCGCCTGTAATAGGGGACAGATCGGTCTATCCTAGAGTCATTCGCTGCAGGATTATTAGTGCTATTACTAGGGATATCAGAAGAAGTAATGTCCCCAGGATGAACAAGTCTTTCCTCAGCCATCTTAGTTTTCTCCACAGCTTTATCCACATGACTTTCTCCATCCAGGATTTCCATAGCATAGCCAAGCTCCACGAGTCTTTCTAGATTTTTCGGTGCTAGCTTTCCATCTTCCGCTTGTAGAATATCCCCTTTCTTGAAGTAGATATTCTTGCGACAACTTATTGCTATTCCGCCTTGTTTTAATGCTTTAAGTTTCATGTTTAACCCTTTGTAAATTGCTTTTGTCACAACGTGTGTTTACTTCACGAACCGTCTTGATAGCATCAGTAAGCGTGTCTGTAGCAAACTTATACCCATTACACTTGCTCACAATCATTTCAAGTGCTTCCACAACTGCAAGCAGCTTGTCGTGCACCTCGCTTTTATATCCGGCTGGCATATTATACTTCCTTAGGTATTCTTAGCACTACCAACCCTTATAGACAATGGCACCGGGCTTATGGCCAAGTTTAGGATGTTTACGGCGAAAAATAGGGTCAATCTCACTGTTTGCCTTCCTAATTAATGTAACCTGAAGAGCTTCATCATATTCTCTTCGCGCAACCCAGTCTCTAGATGTCAGGATTATACCAACGGTAACCAGTTCTGTAATGCATATGCAAATAAGAGCAGCCACCCACCAAACTTCTAGGTTGTAGGTATGAAAGAATGCCAGCATTGCTACCTGCCGTGTTTATATGCCGTCCTGCAAGTAGGAAGGACGGCATGTTTATACAGATATTACGCAGACAAGTTCGGATCAGGGCGTAGTTCTGTTCTTGCATGTGCTGTGGCTACAATCGTTGTAGTCGTAGTTGAAGCAGAAAGGATTTTCAATCGTAGAAACCGCAGCGTACCAAACACACCTATCGACCCCAGATTTGCACCGGACGCGGTCAAAGCAGTTATTACCGCTCCAGCCTCTGTTCCAATCAGGTTGATGTCGGCTACATCCGTTGCACCCGCCATACCTGAATCATCACTTTCCTCGATTATAGGGGTATACGTACCGGCACCAAACACAGTGGACATCAATGAATACATAAAGCCACCATCAAAGTCTTTGGTGTCTATAATGGCTCCAAGGGTCGTAGTGTTCGTGGTAATAATAGCGTTAAACGCTAGCTTTGGTAGTAGATCACTTCTTATATCACGTGTAGGCATCTCAAATCTCCTTATTCATAATGCGGGGAGGAGGCATATCCCCCTCCCCCTTTGGTTAACTGCATAAGAGTGGTTCTATGCAGTTAATTTCAGAAGCTTAATGGCCTCATAGTTGGTTACATCACCACCGACACGTTTTGTCGCATAAAACTTAATGAACGGTTTAGAGGTCAACGGATCGCGTAAAACACGAAGACCAAGGCGATCAAGAATGGTATAACCTACCCTGAAATCACCGTATGCAACCGAAAGCGAATCAGTCGCAACTGCAGGCATATCATCTGCAAAGAAAACACGTTTACCCAACAGCAACATTCCTGTGCCCTCTTTCAGTATCTCAACGTTTATGGAGTGCTGACCAATACCATTTACGAGCTGTAGAACCTTAGTCCATGTAGATCGCTTCATCAACCATACAGCATTTCGTTGGTGCCGATCCTTAAGTGAGCCCTGTAATTCGATAAGTGCATTCTCCGTCACTAGCCCGTTAGAACCAGAGAGAATCTGCTCTAATTTACCACGCTGATATTCACCAGGCACAGTAGTGGCAGGAAGAGAAAGAAAGCCTCTAGGCTTATTGGAACCATCACCATTGACAAACGCTGTGTTTTCCTCGCGTGTTAGCTCATCGTCGATACCGTCCATAATGAACTGCTCAATATTTATGGAGGAATCATCCAGCATTTTCTGAGAAACGGCTGGCTGGGCAAAATGCTCATGCGTGGCAATGGTAAGTTCGCCAATCTGAGGAGTATCGGTAGTTGGTCGATCCGCTGGCTCAGTTGTCCATCCACCGGATGGGAATTTCTGATCTTTGATAGTCACTGTTAACTCAGTGCTCGTTGTCGTGGCTATGCGAGCTATGGCACGCATAGGTGACGTTTCAAATATACGATCAATTTCAAAGTTGGCCCGCTCAGGAAACACCAAAAAACCACCGTCAACACCAGAACCAGTAATCAAACTCTTATGATGTTGAAGGTCACCAGCCTCTTGCGCAGCAATAATAGGAAGGTCTTTTTCAAAGTATTTATCACCACACTCTACCATAAGTTCTAGGTCTGGTTCGAGACCCTTTCGGAAATAACGATTGAGTTCACCAGACCATTTTTTACGGGCCACATCTTCCACACTATTATCGTTAGCACCCAAGCCAATACGATTACTTTGCTTGTAAATCGCATCATATTTCTCTGTCAGGGTAGTCACAGTTTCCTCAACTGCTTTACGCTTAGCGGTTTCTTCCTCAAACGCTTTTTGCTGTTTTTCATGCTTATCTCCAAGACTTTTTTCAAGATTGGATACCATTTCACGTGTTTCAGCACTGTCTGCATTCTTGCTTTCAACAGCTTCACGTAACTGCTTCATATCTTCATGCATAGCCACTTCATCGGATGCCTTTACGTTTGGTTCTACGGATGCTTTAGTCATATCAAACCTCTATTCACTCATTAATTGTTGAAATTTCCCTATTTCTTTTTGCAATAGGGCTTTATTAAAGTGAACAGAATCCCTCTGTTTCGTCAGTACATCAGCAGAATCCCTCTGCTCATTGTCTTTGAAGCCAGATGCCAATAATATAGAAGCTTGACGTGTAAAAACTCCTGTATCCATAAACATCTTTTCAAATTCTCGCTTAGTATGCAAACTTTCTATCTCTTCAACAGTCAGTACCATGGCCTCTTTCTTAACCGAGGTAATATCTGCTTTGGGGTTTGCAGCAAAAGTCACCACCGATACTTCGTGTAGTTTTATCTCTGTAAGCAGTCTGCCTCCATCTTGGGACTCTTCTGAGGATACCACATTAAATCCGATAGAAAACTTGCCTAGTGCTTTCATTTTTAGCAAAGGAACCAGATTGCGTACAATGTCTATATTTTTTGGCATCTTAGCCGTAATAAATAGACCCTTATCCGTTTCTATTGCCGTCTCAACAACCCCTAGAAGATTCTCAGCCCAATGCTGGTGTAGTAATTTGATTTGTATATCAGGGTCAGCAAGCGTTTTAGTAAATGCTCCTTTGACTATGGTGTCCCCCTGAAGATCAATATTTCCAAATGTAGCGGCAAACCCTTCAAGATGGACAAATTTATCCTCCTCCTCGTTATCGCTGAGTTTAACGCTCTTAATTTCGATATTTGAAAGAGAAGTTTTAAAGAGGAGTTGATCCATTATAGAGCATATTTTCTTACGGTGTTACTCACAGCTATTGCTATGTGTTATAACATAACACCTTCGTGTAGGAAATAATATACGTGATTGAAACGGAAAAGACAATCATAAATTTGCGAATTACATATTAAGAAAAAACATTCCACTTCTGCATTTTAAAGTTGACATTGCGCAAATAGAAGGATATAGTAAAGGTATGGTTACTTTTCAAGGAGGCGTGCATGACACAATGGCAACCCATCGAAACAGCACCGATGGACGGTACTGATGTTATGCTTTTGAAGAAAGATGGCAGTGTTTTAATTACATGTTGGCAAATATATAGACGTTGGCAAATATATCCACAGGGCAAACTCTACATTCATAAGAAATCTTCCAAGCCATATAGCGAAATCACTCACTGGATGCCCTTCACACTGCCAGGGAAACCGAACAAAGTGGTTAGGTTCTACTCAAGGAACTATCGTCCCATCGAAATAATCGCAGGTTTCCCTGGTGTAGGTAAAAGCCATTATCAGGAAAAGCACCCAGAGTGTTTGGATATGAATTACAGTTATTATAGAACTCAGGGAAGGCGGATGTGTTTTCCTGATAATTATCTACGTGAGATTGTACAAAATGTTCAAAGCAATGAATACAGGGCCATTTTTGTCAGTACACACGCAGAAGTTTTAAAGGGTCTGACTGATTACGGATTTAAGTTTACGGTTGTGTATCCACATATTGATCTAAAAGAAGAGTACCTAGAACGCTATCGACAACGCTATCCACAACACTATGGATACCCGCAGAGTCCTCCGCTACCTCCTAAAAAAATGCAGAGTCCTCCGCCACCTCTTAAAACAATATCCGACAACTGGGATGACTGGATCACGGCTTTACAGGCGTCACCCTATAAAAAACATCGCTTGACCAGTGGCCAGTTTCTTGCCGATGTCATAGGGGAGTTGTGGACACGGTAGTGACTTGCGCCTCAGAAGACGGTGAATTATTAAGAAAACACTTTGGATAGGAGAAAACTTATGTCTGAAGAGAGTATAGTTGAAGAAATCAATAGCCTACTAGAAGAGAACCCATTGTTATTTGCTGCTGTAGATATGGGAGAATTCCTCTTAAAAAAATACAATGATGCAGATTGGGAACATTATGTAAAAGAAACTGGAAATGAGCATTGCAAGAATTTTTTGGCTCCCAGAAATGGGATTGAGAAACTCATTGACGAATCTACTGGTTATGACAAAGCAAGAGACATAAATGTGTTGAAGTTTATATTGTGGTGTATTAAGGGATTTAAAGAAGGTCTTGAAAGTGAAGAAGAATTTGAACTTTAAGGAATCGGCCTAGTACAGCTATGGATATGCAATGCTTCCCAACACGGGGATTTCATCAGCAGCAATGGCCACGTCTCCTGATGGTGTAGACAAGGTAAAGTCTGTCACAATATCACCCGTTTCAGAATCAATGGTTTGAATTATTGCACAGTCATAAGAAAGAGATTTTAAGTCCGCACCAACACTTGTACCTTCTTCAAATAATGCAGACAGATTTGCAGAAATAGACGCCTGCATCGTTGAAGTATTTGGTGTCAAAGACGTAAATGTAAAGTTTACGATGTTCGCAGTAGGAGCATTCACAATCACATCAATGTCTGCCGTATTAGCAGGTTTGATTTCTAGGATTTTATCTTTTGTCGTAGTTACTTCCGATGCACTAGGAATAATGCTGGCATCGTTATCCCTGGTGAAAAATATTACTACTTGTCCTGGCGTGACGGAAGATTGCAACACTATGGTGCCCGTTGCAGGAGTGCTTGGAGTGGCTTGTATAATATATGTAAACACTGTGTCACTGATAACCAATACTCGGAAAATACCATTGTACTCTGTCTCAACAGCTCCTGATATAGTCACCGTCATACAATCTTCCAATGCATGATCCGTGGGAGTCGTAACCGTTGCAACAAAACCTACCCGTGTAATAGATGTCACGGCTACCTGATCACCAAAAGCCTCACCTGCTTCTGTCAAAAATACCCTAGTAACTCCCGCAATCTTTTTCGCCTGCGATATGATGGCATTCTTATTAAATTGTGCTATGGGATTTTGATACTGGTCGATAATCCGTACGCGCAAATCCGCATCGGATTCTATATCTGTGCCACCGGCAACCTGACCAAATTGCACGATAGCGGTATCATCCACGCCCGCTACAGGACTACTAAACGTTAAATTGGTGCCAGAAGCCAAGTTCTGTTCATTACCAAAGTCCACAGACTCTACTGCAATAGTAGCAAGGTCTGCAGCCGCCGTAATTGTCCCTGTGGCGGGTGTAGAGGGTGTTGTGGCAATATCATACGTAAAAACATCTCCCGCTGTTACAGTGATTGTCTGATCCCCATTATATTCTGTCTCAACAGCCCCTGCTATCGTTACAACTTGATTAGAGGCGAACTCATGATTGCTAGGAGTTGTGGCGGTGACGGTGGTACCGGAGCGCGTGAGGCTCGTTACCGCAATAATCGTATTGTTTATGGTTGCTGAAGCGGTCGTTACAAACTGATTGCCATTGGCATCTTGTAATGCGCTCGAAATAGGAATAACCGATGTGGCGGTTCCTGTCGCCGTGGCAGGGCCGGTGGCTTTCGTAGCAGGATTGCGTGTGATGTCTTTATACGAGCCCCATCGTTCCAAGAAAATATTTGTTGCAGTATCAACAAAGAGCTCTTTAATCAAGACATTCAACTGCAAATAAAAGTCAAATATTCGACCGGCAAAACTTACAACCAACGAGCCAAGGAACCCGTTCTTTAAAAACGGATTGGATTCCGGTAACGCGTTCTGAACATCGGTGCGCGTTCTGTCGATGACTTCTTTCTGATCTTCTGGAATATTGAACGCCATGCCTCCACCCTACAGATAAAATTCGCATATGTCCACGAATGAAAAGATATCACTATCTTGATATACTAAGGTAATTCCGTACTTTATGCATCCCTTCTCCCCGTACACAACCACACGACACCGCTCCAACACCGTGAAACCCTACAATACAGCCTCTTAAGAAAAAACATTCCACTTATGCATTTTAAAGTTGATATTGCGCAAATAGAAGGATATAGTGAAGGTATGGTCAACTTTGGAGAGGCAACATGAATAAACCCATCACCACTACGTTGAATGCTGTGCGTGAGTGCCTCTTACCCGATTATTTGGCATTACTACTGAAGGGTCTCGGAAAAACCGAGCCAGACGATGAGCCGTTACGGTTCTCTACTATCATGAAAGCAACACATTTCTACATTGCGTATCGCTGCCTTGAATCTTTACCGAAAGAGCATGAACCCTCGATATTGAGACTTATTGCAGATAAATGTGAGAGAATAGTACCTCTCTTTAAAAAGCAATATCCTCAAAGTATTCTTGTACAACACTCAATCCAGGCTACACGGAACTATGCAGAGGGGAAGATTACAAAAAAACAATGGCAAAGTGCGAGGCAAATCTACGGACCTGATCATTTACTAACGCATATCAGAATGATCAAGGATGATCTCTATGCTGATACCATGAAGCCTGGTACTGCCGAGTATGAAGCAATGTATCAATTATTAATCAAGCATTTTAGATAAAATCCGCTATCCTACGCTTCCAGTGTTTTCCCATAAATCAAAATTTCGTGTCTCTACGCGATCTTGATCTCGGAAGATTGTTACGGTCAATCGTATGCCCTCGGCAGTAAACACCCCTGTCACTTCCACCCGCTGCGCATGGCCATCATCTACGAGCCATTGTAGGCTATCCTGTGCAAAGCCGATAGCACTATTGAGCGTGGCCTGTGTTCTCCGCGCCTGATCTAAAAGCCATAGCTTCGATCCAAGGTCAAACTCCAGGTCATCATTAAACTGGTTGCCCCACCATCCTCGCCGTAATTCTGCTGTAGGAACCTCACTTGCATCTGCGCGCGCATCGGCAAATAATGACACCGTGAGCGAGGTATCAAAGCTATCGACAAGCGTGAAGTCTCCATTGGTGAGAGACAGATCAAGCAGTCCTGTGGTTGTGTCTTTGGTTAAGGCTAGATCAACTGGCATCGAAAATCGCTAAACTGATTGGGTTTCTTCCGCTTCCCATGGAATTCCGGAAGCTTCATTGATTTTATTTCGGAATTGTACGTTAATGGGTTGACTTCCTAGATTAGTCCCTGTATTATGGTTTATGGCAACCAATAATACGAGGCTAACCATGAACATCATACAGATTTTCAAGCAATTTCCAACACAACAATCGTGCATCAAATATCTTGAACAGAAAAGATGGGGCAATAAACCGATATGCCCCTACTGTGAGTCTACCAATACCTACAAAGCACAGGACAGACTACGGCATCACTGCAACGGATGCAGGAAGTCTTTTTCTGTCACCGTAGGAACGATATTTCACGATACCCGCCTCCCATTACAAAAATGGTTCCTGCTTATTGCTCTAATGCACAATGCAAAGAAGGGTTTATCCGCTTGCCAGGCTGCGAGGGATATTGAAGTAAGACGCCCTACCGTATGGAGCATGATGCACCGTATCCGCAAGTCCATGAAAGACAACGGGGACTTGTTTTCCGGCATTATAGAAATGGATGAGACGTATGTAGGCGGCAAGCCCCGTAAGAAGAATAAGAAGAAGGATGATGATAACGATAGCACGGGTTCTAAGCGCGGGCGCGGTACGGATAAAACGCCTGTTGTAGGCATGGTAGAGCGGGGCGGGGATGTCAGGGCGCACGCTACCGACAAGGACGCACTTAAGGCCGCAGACCTCAATAGAGTGATAGCAAAGGGCATAGACCTCTTCAAGTCCCTGCTTATCACAGATCAATACCGAGGCTATGCCAGCGTCCATAAAATCGTGCCGCACACTACCATCAATCACCAGAAGGAGTACGTGCGCGGGTTAGTCCATACCAACACCATAGAGTCGTTCTGGGCGATTGTGAAGCGCGGTATGGTAGGGCAATTCCACCACGTGAGTAAGAAATACTTGCAAAGATACCTGGACGAGTTCTGCTACCGCTATAATGCGCGGAAGCAAGACGGCAGCGTGACCTTCGATAACACGCTGGATAGGATGTTGTGTGTATAAGAGGAAGGTGCTACAAAGAAAAAGCCCGACGGCAATCGGGCTTAAAATCATCAACATATATGGAGTATATTATGATAGAGAACATTATAACGGATAAAAACCAGAGTGCAAGTGGTAATGGTGAAACGCCCCCGTCACCACCGATCGTGCCATGGAAGCCTGATTCTACAAAATCAACATAAAATCAACGCAAAGCCGGCAGCAACAACTGTGAGAAATATGACTATTACTGAGGCATTGATAGCCTTTCCCCGAGTTTTAGCCTTGTCACAATTATATTGTGCCTTCTCACCATGTGACAGTGCTACAGATATTAGTAAATCATCAGCATTGCTTTTATCAAATGGGCTTGACACTAATACCGATGGGTCACTACCCATTCCAGCAAAGCTGGATGTCTTGATTGAGCCAACTAGTACAATGCCAGTAGAAATTGATGCACCTAACCATATGGTAAATACTGGAATAGATGCTCCATATTTTGCAGTAAGTACTGTAACTGAGCCAATAATCGCAATATACAGGCTAATTAGAACAAAGCTTTTTTTCGAGAGATCATTTATATCATCACGGGATGATGCAAGACGATCCTTCGCCTCTTGATATATAATTTGTTGTGTATTATCCATTTGTAACTCCTACTAAAAGAACATACACCAATTTTTCTTATCGGGAAGTTATTTTATCATCTTTGCGCCGGCCTGTCATTCGCAGGATACCGGATAAAAATGAAAAAGCAACCCATTAACGTACAATTCCGTTTTATTTTCTTTGCGTTTCTCCAATATCTTGGCATTACGTTCAGCTAATTTAGAACCGACAAAATATCCTACAGCAAAGAATATCACGTAGAAAATTGTATGAATAATCACGTGAGTAGCATCGTAAACGATTAAATTAAGCATTTCTGTTTCTCCTATATAGATTTAAAGGTAAACGGAGCGGCAACAAAAGGGGAATGCTCTGTTGCAGCCTGCAATGCTGCTTCAAGTATCTGCTCAGGTTCTAAGTCCTTTTTAGAAGCCATAAGAGCATGTATAGCCCCTTTAGCATATTCCTCACCACAACCAGTTGCTGCGTAATCAGCGATTGCTTCACCTACTTGAAAATCACCATAAATTGTGTAGAGAACCCCTGGTGTAGCCACTAGGAAGCATCCACTGGTTTTCTCAACATTGTTATCAATTTTTGTCACTCCACTCTTTTTCAATCTATCACGCACTGAATCAATAAATTCTGTCACCATATATTCATAAATATCTAGATCGGCATGTCTTTTAGGTGGATTCCATCCAAACATCAATGATTGCGCCATCCTTGCAGATCCACAACATCCAAATAAAAACCCTTGATTTATGAAAACTTTATGGGTTTTTATACAAGTGATAGTGGAACTGTTCGATGCAGCACTATCCCCTCCCATATAGACTTTCTTACCTTTTTTAATCGCAACGATACAGGTCATAACATTTCCATTCTATGATAATATTAATTAACTTCTTGATCTGGCAAGTAGGCAAGAATACGTTGCGGAACGAGCCCACCATCATAAACCACATCATTTTCAAATTCTGGCTCTTGATCACGTAAATCACGTGCGAGATGCAACAAGCCAGGTTGAAAAACAATCAGGACTTTCTCTAAGTCAAAAATCCACTTGAGAACTACACCACCTTCCCCATCAGGGGAAATGTGACTTGGACACTTTTTTTGCGTGAATGTCAATGCCAGAATAAAACGTTCTACTGTATCAATTACCAATCCCAAAGGTTTCTCTGCGTTAAAACCGTTCCATCCATTTTCAATGGTTCTTAGATACTGAAGAGATTTTAAGGTCATGGCGTTTCCTTTCTATGGCAATAATTGGTTAGGTGGATCGGTTGGGCCAGGGCCATTATTCTCCGCATGATTATGCGAATTATATATCGTTTTAATATCCGTAAATGTTATTTCATTTGGAGCACCAGAAAAAGCAGTGATTTCCTCTGTTACTTTTAATGTACCATTAATAACCGTATCGCCATTTATAGTGACATCACCATTGATAATCGCATCGCCATTTACAGTCATAAGTATCGATTTCCCATCCCGATTCTCAATGAGTATATCACCATTTGCCAGCACTTTGATAAAAGTTCTTGATACAGGATTACCAAAGGCTACTTCCCCTGGCTGAAAAGGCTCTTTTGGATCATTGGGAGTATACCCTATTCCTGTTTTATTCTCCTCATGGCCTAGCACACTTAAGGAAAGTATTACCGTATCAATTGGTAAACGTCCCTCCATACCATAAGGCCACTGGACATATATATTGGCCGCATTGCCATTGTATTTTATTTGCGCACGAGGGTCATTGACTAGCTTCGGGTCCACTTGTGGATTGCTGATGACTCCAAACTTGATGAAGTTAAAAAATTTCATGTTCTCTAACCTCCAAAAGTAAGGAATGCGCCTTGCTCATTGGCCTTTGCTGTCGCCGCATCAATTTTTCCCTGCAGCGCATAAGAATCTTTCGGCACTAGGTGTATTGTAGTGGTCGATCCAGCTTGCAGGTCGAGGTTATAATCCACCGCTTTGATCAGCAGTGTAGCGTGCACATCCGCAAAATCATCCTCTACTTTTACCAACTGGTTTATTGTCCATACTTTGGTTTGCTCTACATCCTGGTGAAATCCCTGCACCACAACAGAGTATGCTGTCTCTCTTGCCCTTCTAATATCTCTAGTCCATTCAGCTAACTTCTGTAAGTCTTCATTGTTATCGGAAGTTTTTGACGGTATGACAAGACGTCTGCTGGTGCGTATCTTCTCATCGGTTATCTTCCCGCTCTGATCTGCAACAGTATCTGTGTCAATACCAACAGCCCCCTTAATAGCACTGAAAGCACTGGGATTGCTTTGAGACTGCATAAGATACGTATTAAACAAATCTTTGCTGTCATACGTGACAATGCCTGACTTGATATTATTAGCCCGTCCTATCTGTAACACTCCAACCTTGCCACCAGTGGCTTTGTTTTTTAATACAGTAGGAACCAATGTAGTACCCGACCTGGCAAGCACAATGTCTCCATTGCCGTTCGTGGTGAGTAACACCTGCCGCTTTCGTGCATAGGTCTCAAAAAACTCAAATAATGTTTGCCCGATTTCCGCCGCTACTGATTCTTCTGTAGAGAAATTCTTTATTGTTCCAGCTTCATTGATAACGTCTATTCCAGCTAATACTGTTTGCAACCCATCACTGCCCTCAAAATCCAAAGTCGTTCTTATTACATCCTCTAAATTTATATCAGAACTAAACGCGCGTTTCACGATAAAAGTGCTGTCAATCACATCCGCAGTCCGGTCTCTCCCTTGTACATCTAAACCATGTGAACCGTCATCATAGCGAACCCCCACCGAGTCCACAAAGCCATTAATAATTATCTCTTCCTTAATGAATATCTTGCACGGGTCGCCTGCGCGTATCGGAAAGTTGGCCTTCCCTATACTGCCAGTGGAGGTTGCAGCTAATGAGAACGAGCCGCTTATCGTCTCTATGTTCTTTGATACAGAGACACTTTCAAAGCCCTCGAATTTAGTGCCTTTTATTTCTATAGTTATCATGATCGTTCTCTGACTTGAATCCACATTGTATTAAGGAAGACACATTAACTTCGGATATACCAGGATCAAGCTCTGTAGCTTCGATATACAGCCCAAGCCATGTCATCATATCCATATTACTCATTTTACCTTTCAACTCTATTTGCTTGCCAAAAAGTTTGGTTCTTTCAATCAAATCTTTCATTTTCCTTCTCCTTCTTATTGTGTCAGAATATCCACATCGCCCTGTATAAACGTAGGGTCTAACGTTCCATTGAGATCAATCAGTGCCTGCGTATTATCCACATTTCCATAGTATTGGTATGTCAGTATTGTGGTAGGGATTTGAGCAGTCCTAACCATAGAAATCTTAAATGCCGTTGTAGATTCCTGCTCTAAAAAGTCTCGTACCTCCACCCGCAAATTTTTCAGGCTATTAATCGTTTCGCCTGATAGGTTGTTATCATCCACGATGAAGTCAAACTGTGCATCCAGGACATTTTGTATTGCTTTGATGTCGCTTTCGGTACTGAAGGCAATATCCGTCACCGTATTGTAGGCCTGTGCGAGCGCATTCGTCCGCATAGTACTGTTCAGAATATCCCTGTTGATTTGTCGCTCAATTCTTTGTGTAGTTGATACGGTTATTGGCTCCTGACCTGTGCCAAAATCGAACAAACCCTGTAAAATCTCAAACTGATTTCTGGCATTAGTGCCCAATAACTCAAACGCATCAAACACATCAGTAAGTTCTAGTGCCAGATTTACCGCATCAAAGGCATTAGTAAAGATATTGTCGCTGAAAGTCTCCAACTTTGCCGTGAAATCACTGATTTCTGTCTGCACTTTAAAAATTGTATCGCTGGTTATCTCAAAAGCACCTGCCATGGATGTGATGATAGCAGTGGCATCCACAAAATTAATTGCACTTTTCCTGGAGACACTGAATATATTGCCTATGTCATCCTTGACAGAGGATAAGACTTCATTTTTTATATCATTAATGAGTGACTTGTTATCTGAAGTCTGAACCGGAAAGACAGAATCCTGGGAACTGCTAAACGTCATTGAGAAGTTTGCAACACCCAGTCTTGTCGTGTTTTCCGACAGAGTATACGGCTGTGCAACGACCTTAACCGTACCAAAAAACGGGTGTACCAACTCACCCGATCCTTGTGACTTTAATGCGGTAATAAGTGCGTCTCTATCGTTGAAATAATTGACGCCATGTACAAGCCCTTCAATAGTAAAGGTCTGTTTCAGCTCTCCTAAATCCTCCACAAATCGTCTGTCGGAGTTGGGATATTCATGCGTGACCGTTTTTCTTCCACCGGTCGTTGTCCCCGACTTGATAAGAAAGGTTGCGCCTTTAAAACTGGCTACATGAAGGTCTTCTAATATGGTCACGGGCAACCTGATGGTGAATGATGGTGACGGGAGTAGGCGGGTAACGTACTCCCGTCCCCTTCACCATACAGGGAAGCTACTCTTATGTCTATGTTGCTTTAAGCACCCTACAATACAGCCTCTTAAGAAAAAACATTCCACTTATGCACTTTAAAGTTGACATTGCGCAAATAGAAGGATATAGTAAAGGTATGGTCAACTTTGGAGAGGCAATATGACTGAATGGCAACCCATAGAAACAGCACCAAAGGACGGTACTAAGGTTCTTCTGTACCATAAGGATTGGTATCATGTTGAAATAGCATTTTGGGTATGGAGGGGGAAAAAAGCGATTCTAAAGGAGCATCTTCCTGAAGGTTGGTGGGAACTACCATTTGATTGTATGGATGCATTAGAGCCCACCCACTGGATGCCCGACCTACCACCGGAAAGTTAATCAGGGAGTACAGTTATGATGCGTTATATGGATATTCCAATGTTCAAACTAATAATGTTCTATGCTCTTTATGTTGCAGTGTTTTTCTTTATATATGTTGCTAGCAATAGTATTGCAGGTGCAAAAACACTACACACAGAACGTTGGTATCAGGAACAGCACTGCAATGGCATTGTAGAGTATCGCCTGCCCGATAGAACACGTGTGGACTGTCTACTGGAGGAATACGCTGTGGAATACGACTTCGGGCGGAAATGGGCAGAGGCGATAGGGCAATCACTTCACTACGGACGAATGACCGAACGTAAGCCAGGCATTGTCCTGATTATGGAAAGCCCTAAAGACGTGAGGTACTACAAGCGGCTTATGGACAACATCACGTATTACGAACTGCCCATCACGGTGTGGCAATACGGCAAGGAGGGAACAAAATGACAGCATCCTACATACTCTATGCCTTGGGGATCATCATATTAAATTTCTTATGGATATGGCTTTGGAGCTATCTAATAGGACAAGAAAAAAGGGATGCAAAGGCACTAGAAGAAGCACTGGTACGACAAGAAGCAACGGTACGCGTTTTTTCCTCAAATCAAAAATGGAAAATTACTCCGGAACATAGAGAAGATTTTAATCTAGAGAGGTAACCTATGGACGACATACTGTATCTTTCAGACAGTGTGAAAGTTGTTGTAACCATGGCCAACGATTATGTTTCCCATGGGAAGGGCAATAAAAAGCCTCAAATCTTTAATGAAGCAGACTAATCATGGTAATTAAAAGATTGAATTCACAAGTAAGAGTCCATGTAGGAAGACGCATTAAAATTTTTCGTCAGTTGGCAGGGTACTCTCAAGAAAAAATAGCAGGCAGAATTGATGTTACTTATCAGCAATTACAAAAATATGAGCAGGGCATAGATAATATTAGTGCCGAAAGACTTTGGGAATTAAGTCAGCTTTTTAATATACCAATCACATCTTTTTTTGAAGACTTGGATTTATCTCACCCTCAACTCTTTGACTTAAGTGTGTTTGCTTCGGAAAAATACACTGAAGAAGTTTTTAAAATGGTCAATGTTTATTGTCGAATTAAAAATAAAAAGACACGTGAAGCTTTTTACAATTTATTAAAGACTCATGTTTTATATGGTAACGAAAAGAAAGGAGACAAAGATGAGATCACATCATAACAAACAACCAAGGATAAAAGGCTTTGGTGAACCACTGAACGATCACGATCTGGTGAATCGCGCACGCATCGCTATAACACTGAAAATGTATCAAGAAGATGCGATTGTACCCGCCCTTGTCCGCACTGTGGACAGGCTGGAAGCGAAACTTAAGGAATTGATGCATTAACAACAAAACCAAGGAGACGACCATGACACAAAGAATAGAAGACTTAACCCCCGACCCAGAGTTCATTAAAGGTCGTAATGAAAGAAAGGAAAAGCTGAGTAAGGAGTTTCATTACTATTTAAAGCATAAGAAGGAATGGCAGAAAGAATATGACAATACTTACATTGCCATCAAGGGTTTTAAGGTCGTGATGCACGGAGATGATCAAGACGATGTGTTACAGGCCATGCAGGACGCTGGCCATGAAAGGGGTACGTTTCTTGTACACCGGATCTCCGATGATTCGGATGTGCCGATTCGGATAAACCGATTTAGAGGATAACAATATATGAATGCCCAAGTTTAAGGCATCCGATAAAAAACCAATAAGTCAAGACTAACTTTATTAAAGGATGACTATTATGGCTAAATCTACAGAATCTCTACCTACACTTTTATCTGAGGTATTCCAAAGCATGCAACACCGAAGTATAGCACTGCTGGGGGTAACATTCTTAGGTGTAATACTGATAGGTGCAATATTATTAGGCATGAAGTTGTCAATTACTGCAAACACAAATACTGCACTTTTGATCACGATAGTTATGATAGTAAGATTTGTGGTTACGGCGCTGACATACATAGCACTCTTGGGTACGGCACTCTTGGGTACGGCACTCTTGGGTACGGCATGTTTAGATGTAACGCTCAAAGGTATGAGATTTCAAGGCATTGCATGCTTAGTTATGGCACTCTTGGGCGCGATACTATTCGGCGGGATAATTCCTGGTGGACAATTCGTAAACGTACTAATCTTTTGCGGGATATTCTCAGGTGTGTCACTCTTAGTGGCCTTTCTTCCAGCCATCTTAAGACGCTCTTAATGACTAAGGCGTGGCCATGTTCGTGCCAACGTTGCGGCCTATCATATTAACAAAAGGAGAATGTCATGAAAAAAGATAAGAAATCTTTTGCAGAATTAACTAAGGAAGAACAGGAAAAACGGAGACCATGGACTGTTTGGAAGTCATGGCATAGATGGACATTGGGAATATTAGGGGTTCTTCTCGTTATTATAATAGGCTTGGCTATCGCTGGCAGTTTTCTCGATGTACCTGAATCTTCATATCAAACCGCAACAAAGGCCAGGACTATTTACACAACTGCTGTTCCTGATGATTTCGATTCGACAAATCGGGCACATACTTTAGGGTTGCTTATTGGGTATGAGAAAGCGTGTGGACTTTCTTATTATAAGGGAGCTATGGCCGCACTGCTAATACTCACAGCTTCCGAGCTTGAAGTTGATGTCGACACATTCTCAGACAAGGCTAAGGCCTACTCCTACCCAGTACGGGGCAGGATACCCTATATGAAAAAAAGCCTCCTGTGGCAAGCGTGTGACCTTGTAAGACCTACCGCGAAGGAAATGGGGCTGATTGACTAAGCCTACGGTATGACCATGTTCATGCCACGGTCTCCACCCACGCCGGATAACTTCGAGGTTGCGCTTTTTATCACCCCTGGAGGGGCATTGACATCTAGAGTCCCATCGAATTTTATATTTGTTTGTGCAGCTTGAGCCGCTTGTGCAGCAACGCCAATCATACCCCTGCTTCCTCCGAATTTAGCAACGCGTTCTGAATCAAGTGCTTTTTGTTCGCGAGCTATTCTGGCACCAACACTACCTCTACCTCGGAATTCAGGCTCAGGCTCATCTGGTGTTAGAAAAGACACTACAGCACTGATTCCTTTCTTTAAGAAATCTGGTACAAGAAATTCCCCCATCGCTTTAACTATCATATTAATCTCTTTTCTGAATGCAACAAAGAGAGCAATCAAACCAGTAATACCAGCTATGATAAGGGTAATAGGAAAACCTATTACAGCAAGGGCTGCAGCAAAAACACCCGTTGTAACAGCCGCAATTCCCACAGCAACATTATATATCAAAAACCCTGCAGCCATTAGTGCCACTGTTGAAATCATAGCACCCATAAATCTTGACAGTATGGGGAATTGATTTATAAATCCATTAAATGCCTTTATAACTCCCGTTAAAATAACTATACTTAAATCTAGGAACGGACGAAGTAAAGCTACAAGGTTGATTAACAATTTTTTCATATGGTTCCAAAGGATTTTAGCCTTTGTTGACAAACTTCCCATTTGCACAGCAAACTCTTTATTTAATGCTATATTTTCTTTGTATGCCTTCGCAGATTGGTTCATTTTTTCCGTCACTAAATCTGTATGTTTTGCCAACAACCCAAGCACTGACAAATCACGTATACCTTCTAATCCAAAGGCGGCCAGCATTTGAGTCATATCCGCTCCCTTTTCTTCCATCCTCTTTAATCCTGCCCCAAATTTCTGCAATACCTTTACAGGATTTTTACCAAACGCCTCTTTCAAATTTTCTCCTGCAATCCCTGTCAAATGAGACATAGCTCGCAAGCGTTCCGCTCCGCCAAGAATGGCTTTATTAATTGCGCCTAACCCCCTTCCAACAGAAGAACCACCCAATTCAGCTTGAATACCTAGTGATTTCATTGCCGCAGCCAACCCAAGAGATTGTACTCCTGTGATACCAAATACAGATGCTCTTGAAGCCAAT
>SDBV01000460.1_pt1 | contig 58699 bp, 46 predicted proteins | sample 2277081 | NCBI WGS metagenome assembly SDBV01 (sample SAMN10402039, study PRJNA504765) | marine sediment metagenome | isolation source: marine sediment core GS10_PC15, 223 cmbsf | place: Arctic Ocean: Southern Knipovich Ridge | collected 2010
TCATCACCCCGATATAGGCCTGGTCTCTGCCGAGGACAATGGGCTCGGCTGACTGTAATTTGCGGGCTGCGTTAATGCCGGCGATAATTCCCTGGCCTGCCGCTTCCTCGTATCCGCTCGTCCCGTTAATCTGGCCGGCGAGAAACAGACCTGATATTTTGCGAGTCTCAAGACTGCTGGTCAGTTGAATCGGCGGACAATAATCATATTCGATTGCGTATCCGTACCGAAGCACCTTCGCATTAGCCAGCACCGGTATCAGCCGCAGCATTTCATCCTGAACATCTTTGGGAACGGAAGTACTCAAGCCGTTGCAGTAAATACTCGAAACAGCCTCATCTTCCGGCTCCAGATATACATGGTGTCTGGGCTTGCCGGCGAAACGAAGAATCTTAACTTCGATACTCGGACAATACCTCGGCCCGGTCGATTTAATCTGGCCGGTATATAGCGGCGAGCGATTTATGTTGTCGCGGAGAAGTTTGTGTACCGCATCATTTGTGTAAGTCATCCAGCAGGGGATGTCAGGGCGGTCGATTTTGTCATTCGTAAATGAAAACGGTTTCGGCCGTTGGTCACCTTTTTGAATCTCACATTTATCAAAATCTATACTGGCCGGGTCCAGTCTCGGCGGCGTTCCGGTTTTCAGCCTGCCTACCTCCAACCCTATCCTTTCGAGTGACTCCGATAGTTTATCACTGGCCGGTTCATTTATTCTGCCGCCGGAAAACTGCTCGTTACCTATATGAATCACCCCTCGCAGGAATGTACCAGTCGCAACGATTACGGTGTCACTTTTATAGACATTTCCGTTTTTGCATCCGATGCCGGTAACCTTGCTGTCTTCAACGACGATGTCGGTTGCCATATCTTCAATGATTGAGAGGTTTTCGGTTTGCGAAAGTCTCTCCTGCATCCACGTCGCGTATTTGTATTTATCCGCCTGTGCCCGCGGCGATTGAACGGCGGGGCCTTTCGAGCGATTCAGCATACGAAATTGAATTCCCGTCGCGTCCGTTGCTAATCCCATCAGGCCGCCGAGCGCATCGACCTCGCGCGCAATCTGACCTTTTCCCAGCCCGCCGATAGCAGGATTGCAGCTCATCGCGCCGATTGTTTCTTTGCTGATAGTTATAAGGGCAGTCCTCGCACCCATTCTCGCCGCTGCGTGAGCCGCTTCAATACCGGCGTGTCCGCCTCCTATTACAACGCAATCGAAGTCTCTAATCGCCATTGCCTGTAGTCAAAGCCGTCGCCGATGCAATTGCAAAATTCGCTGTGTGTGTGATACTGACGCTGATGTCACCTATCCCCAGCTTCCGGGCTATCTCTTTAACCTCACCCGAAACTGTCACCTGCGGCTGGCCCATCTCGTTATTTATTATTTCTATATCCGTCCACGCTATCTTGCCTCGCCAGCCGGTTCCCAACAACTTCAGTATCGCCTCTTTCGCCGCGAATCGGCCCGCGAGTTTTTCCATCTTGTTCTTGTTGGCGTTCGCGTATTGCTGCTCAGCGGCGGTAAAGACCCTGTCCATAAACCGCTGCCCATGCCGCTCGAACATTTCGGCTATCCGCGGAAAATCCACCAGGTCTATACCGTGTGCAATATTCATCGAGTTCAATTCAATCCGTCACTGTTGGCTGTCATGTAAATTTCTTCAAGGCAGTACGTGGCAAATGTATCAAGGCCGCCTATCGCAGCTTCTTCCATCACCTTCATCATCACCTCATCAAATGCTTCCCGCTTGCGATCCATGACTATCCTCTGGGCGATCTCGTCCTGCACGTCTTCAAAAGGCGTGATGTTGCCTACTTGTTTGTCCTCGAGCTTCATTATAAAAATATGACCTTGTGCTTCCAGCGGCCCGGCAATGTCACCGACAGACATCTGTTTTGTTTGTGCCGCCAGGATATCGTAAGGCTCAGCAAGCGAGTCCGGCTTTACCTGATTCCAAAGTCCCCCAGTCGGCGCCCGGTATCCGTGCGAATACTCCATCGCCAGCAGACCGAAATCTTCCCCTGAATCCAGCCGTTCCATTATTTTAGTTATCCGTTTCGCCGCCTCCTCCGTCTTAGGTGTATTCGCGTCTGTAGTCACACGGGCCGTATCGATATCAATCAACCGAATTGTTATCGTCGCGTCCTTGCTGTAGGACCGGCCTTTGTGCCTGTCATAGTATTCGCGAATCTCACTGTAAGTCACCGGTTTTTCCTCCGCCAACATGCCGTGAAGGTAACTGCTCGACAAAATCATCCGCCGCTGACGCTTGCGAAACTCCGTCCAGTCCATCCCGTAATGGTCCTGCAGAAAGGCCTCGGCCTTGGCGTAGTCACCGCCAAAACTGATGATGAACCTGCGCATTTCTTTCTCTACCGCCTTGTCAAGCTGCTCATCAATCTCATCCGGCGCCGCATTCTTTGCCTGCTGATACAGAAGAATATCGGCAATCTTATCTCGCAGTGTCATCGCCACCGCCGGCATGGCCTGGCCAACAAACTCATCGTAACTCATCTGCTGTGCCGCCTGCCCTAATCGTGGCAGCAAGGCAGCGGTGATGTCGTCCGCCGTCACAGTCTCGGTGCCGACTGCCAGCACAAAACCGCCGCTCGGACGAGGCAGACCCTCCCGTACCGGCTGGGGAATCTGTGCCAGTTCTTCTTCTGTGTACCTGGGCCCTTCGTCATCGCTGCATCCAAGGCAAATCAGCAGGACTATTGGAACGAGCAGTATTCGCTTTGGCATCTTCGAACCTCCTGTTCAAATACTTAAGGATATTCGCAAAAGAAGCATTATAAGAAAAACCCCCCGCCCCGTCCAATACGCCTTTTCGAGTTACCCTCCGCCAGGGCCCAGCTCTTCCTCAACAGCCTCCTCCGTCGCCTCCAGCACAATCTCCCCCAGTAACAAGTGCTCCGCCGGTTCGGGTTCACCCAGACCTATTATAGCTTTCATATCTTCGGCGCTGGCCACCAACGCCAGCGGATAACCGACCGGAATCGAGACAATTTCAAATATGCCGTTTGCGTCCACGATGATTTGCCACGGCCCCTTTATTTTACCCGCGGAATAAATTTTTTCCTCGCTGACATAGGGTGCGATATCAATCTGCAACTCGCCAACCGCTTGTCCGTTAACATCAACAACATTACCGCTCGCCGAAGCAAAAGCCATACACATAATCTCTATGTCGTTGATGTCTTCATCCTCATCCCAGTGAAAAACAGTCCCAAGATTTCCATCGGTACTGACAGCATAGCCGAAAGACGAAATAAAATCTGTAAAGCTCGGCCGCTCAATCGAAAACACTCCGTTGGAATCGGTAGCAGCCTTTTGTCCGCCGACTTGAATCTCGCCTTCTATGACATAACCGTTGACGTCGATTAGCCAACCCGCTATATACTGTACAGGTGGTTTTTCTTCTTTGACCACGGGCATATTCGGTTCATTCGCTTCTTCTGTTTTCGCCTCTGCCTCAGTTTTTTCAGGCGATTCTTCAACTTGCTCTAAATCCTCCACACCGAGCAACTCGACCAAAAGATAATCCTTCGGGTCATTCGGGTCCAGTTGTCCTGCCAGTTCATCAAGGACCGCCACAGCCCGCTCATCAGTCATATTCAAAAGGAAATTCACCGCCGCCAGCTTAACCATAATATCATTTGTATCCAACTCAGTTACAAGAGCATTGACATCACCCGCCGCAGCATACTCAGCGATACGAACGAATCTCGATTGTACACTGTCTGCCACCGGTTCGGCATGTTCTGTCGAAGAACTTTGTAAAGGCAAGTCAGGCTCATCCACTTCCACAGCCTCAGCAACTTTGCTCTGCTCCGGAATCTCCGTTTCTATCGGCTCGGCAACGGCCGTTACTTGCGGGACAGTCCGAGGCCGCTCCTGCTCAGCTTCGCCTGGCAGCAGGAAAATCACCCCCGCGATGATTATCAGAAATATGAAAATAACCAGAAACAAGACTTTCCGTATTGACGGGAGGTTCACCTTTGCCGCGCGTTCAAACTGGGCCGTCGCATCGGACAGTATCTGTTCATCCTCCTGCTCAGACGTTTCCAACCGTATCTGGCTTAGCCTTTTTTCTATATCACTTTGGTCGTTCATTATTCAACCTGCCCGTCAAGTACTGAGCGAAGCTTCTCAAGGCCGTAGCGATACCTCGCCTGCGCCGTGTTTACACTCACTTGTAACACCTGTGCAATCTCTTTAAATTTCAGTCCGCCGTGAAGGTGAAGTGTCACCGCCTCTCGTTGCGGCAGCGGAACTTTATTCAGTGCCTCAATCATCAGCATCGCATCGGCATGTTCCGCCGCATCTGGTTCCATATCGGTATCAACGGATGACTTGCTGCTGGTACGCTCAACTTCCACCACTTTATACATATCGCTGCGAAGCATATCACCCGACTTTTTGATTACACACCTCGCCAGATAGTTCTTCACTGACTCATACAGATGAAACCGCGCCGCATCCCTGGCGAATGACACGAAAACATCGTGCAATAAATGTTCCGCCGCTGCGTAGTCGTTCAGAAGTACAAAACCCATCGTGTATATACTGTCCTTGTACTTCAGATATACCTGGCGCAGCGCCTCGGTGTCAGCGTTCCTGAGTTTCCAGATAAGTCGGTAATCTTCGAGCATCTATACTTAGCCTAAAACCTGCCGCCTGCACATCCTTCTATTATATAACGGCTGGTACACTATTGTAAGTCCAGCAAAACAAGGTTTTTCCCTTCCTAATAGGCCTCAAATACAGCAAAAACCTTGCTTTTTTTACTGAATAGTGGTATTAGAGCAATTTAATTTTTAGTGTTCGCTTTATGCCTATTGCGGCTTCGGCTGGCGGCATCAGATTTGCTCGCGATACCTCAGTATCGCTGTGCAACCTTCTTTGCCAGCCTTGTCCTCATGACAGCATAAATACAAACATAAAAGCTTAAAGTGCCCTAAAAACCACCGATTATCATGACCACAAACGTGCAAAAACATAGAATTTTCCTCAGCGCTGCCGAGCCAAGCGCCGACGCTCATTGTGCTGCCCTGGCCCACGTTCTTTCCCGGCGCGATGACATCGAGCTGGTTGGTGTCGGTGGTCCAAAGATGGCCGAAGCAGGCGTCGAACTGCTCGAAAGCACCGTCCGCCATGCTGCGATGACATACAAGGCTTTTGCAAAAGTCCTCTACTTTCGAGGTGTGATTAAAAAAATAAAGAACTATCTCATGGACAATCGTACCGACCTTGTCATAGTCTGCGATTCTCCCGCGTTTAATTTTCATGTGGCAAAAGTCGCAAAGTCACTCGGTACAAAGACTGTTTTTTACGTAGCCCCGCAGCTATGGGCCTGGGCGCCGTGGAGAATTAACAAACTCAAAAAATCCTGCGACAAACTCTGCTGCATACTCCCTTTCGAAGAAGCATGGTTCAAAGAACGCAGCGTCGGCGCAGAATTTGTTGGCAATCCGCTGCTCGAAGAATCGAGTTGTGAACCAGCCAAGAAATACTATCTCGGATTCGAACCCGACCGCGCCAAAATCGCGATCATGCCCGGCTCAAGAGCCGCCGAGATTCAGTCACTGTGGATACCAATGCAGCAGATAGCTCTGGGCCTCCAGGGGAAATATCCAAAGATGCAGTTTACAGTCGTTGCTCTTGACGACGAAACCGAACAGACATTAAGGTCACAGCAGCTCCAGGATTTTTCTTGCGAATACTCTATCGGTTCGGTTTACAGTACCGCAAAGGCAAGCGACTTCGCTATTGTCACCAGCGGTTCTGCAACTCTGCAGGTTGCTTCGGCAGGCTGCCCAATGGTTATCATGTATCAATCCAGCAAAGTACTCTGGCATTTGGTTGGGCGATGGCTGGTAAATACAGAGCACTTGTCCCTGGTTAATATTCTTGCAAAACATGAACTTGTGCCCGAGTTCATGCCATATTTCGATTCAGTCGAACCGATAGAATCGAGAATAGAAGGACTTTTGGTATTGAAAGATTTACTCGTTCGAACCAGCAGCGAGCTCGTTGAACTCATCCGCTCGCTCACAGACAAGCATGCCTCCGAACGAGTCGCCCAAATCGTCGAAGATATGCTGAACCAGAAATAAATCTTTGGTTAGTTTTCAACTTCGTCTCCGGTGTTTAGAATCGGAATATCACCTTCAGGCTCCGCTTCGGCGAAAACATCGAATTCATCGCCATACTGTTGCAGGTAATAGGCTGAATACGCTCGTCTGAATACGGATAAAGGCAGCATCGCCACCGTTCCTATATAAGGTATGACGAAGATACACGCCGCGCAGCAGCACGTCACCAGAATAGCCGCAATCACAATCGTCGAAATTGCCATCCCTATCACTATCTGGAACAGTATATAAAGGGTGAATTTGCCTTTATTGACTGATAGTATCGAACGAAATCGCCTCCACGCCTCCATGCACCGCAACTCATGAATGTACATGACAGGAACAACAAAGTCTTCTGTCAGCTTCATTATTATCAGCAAAATAATGACTACAGCTATACCCAGAAAAACCAGCCATGCTATTCCAAATACAGAAAAGACTTTGTAAAAATCTGAACCGGCAGCCGCAATGCTTGTGCACCAGAGAAATATTGCCAGAGCCAGTCCTAAAATTGTCGCAACCGGAATCAACGTCAACAGGAACCGAAACCAGAACAGGCTGTTCGCCTGGGAGCCATACTTGCTCCATGGAACCTTAATCTGCTTCGAGTTGCGAGCCACACAGTTAAGGAACATGAATTTACCTCGGCTGCTCAACCAAAACAGTGCCGCCCAGATACAAATCCCAACCGCGACGATTAAAAATACAATAAAAACAGCCAGTATCGCATTTGCCGGAAAAACGTCACGAACATTATTAACCGAGTTACTTCCCTTGCCGCAACCATTGAACGGGGCACGAAAATTAAAACCGCCTCCGCCTCCTCCACCCTCGCTAAGCAATGCAAGCCACGCGCAAAAACCGACAGCAAACCACTTGCCCCAGTCAAACGGCTTAAACAGCATAAGTTTTACCCGCTCAATCGCAGGGCTTATCGGATCCAAAACACTTATTTGTCTTGACTCGGAATTCATAATACTTCCTCCGTCTTATGCTTCTCTTTGTTTATGGGAACCTCTAAAAATCCATTTTTACTGCGAACGGCTATCATGTTTTCAATTCCGAAATTTCCTTATGAATCGGCCACTGCGCAAACGCCAGGTACAACGGCATTATAAAGTTCGCAACGGGCACCAGCATCAACAAACCCAGCGCCCAGCTATAACCTGCTTTTTGGAATATCTTGCAGAAGGCAATCACATAAAGAACGGTGGTAATCAGGCCTACCACCAAACCGAAACATGTAAAAATCAAAAAAAATGCTCCAAACATTTCTTCAACATTTCCAGCTGGGCAGACTTGCAGCAACATAAAATTTCCTTTCAGTTAAGGTGCTCTTTCATTGCCTGAGATTTTACCATCTAACTCTATAAGACGCCACCGGCTAAAAAATCTTGCGGACAATCCCTTAAAATGTTATCCTGCTCCACTTGTTTTATACCGTGGACATATCCGTAACCGTATTGATAAGTGCTTTATTTGCTGGAAGATATAGATGACAAACTCGCAGCAGTCAGCTGACGCAAACATCGATAAACTTAGTGTCGAGACGATTCGATTCCTCGCCGCAGACGGCGTCCAGAAGGCCAAAAGCGGCCATCCCGGTATGCCTATGGGTATGGCCCCAACCGCGTATCTACTCTGGACAAGGCTCATGAAACACAATCCCGCTAATCCCAAATGGCACAACCGGGACAGGTTCGTTCTCAGTGCAGGCCACGGAAGTATGCTGCTCTATTCAATGCTGCATCTGTGCGGTTATAATATGAGCCTCGACGACCTGAAGAACTTCCGCCAGCTCAACAGCAAAACACCAGGCCATCCTGAATACGACCCTGACCTCGGAATCGAAGTCACTACCGGCCCGCTCGGTCAGGGTATCGGCAACGCCGTTGGAATGGCGATTGCAGAAAAGTACCTCGCCGCACATTTCAATCGCGACGGCTCGGCTATAATTGATTACAACATCTTCGTGATTGCAGGCGACGGTGACTTACAGGAGGGCGTCTCAGCTGAAGCATCATCACTCGCCGGACACCTCGGTCTCGACAACCTTATTGTAATCTATGACGATAACCACATTAGTATCGACGGCGACACAAAGCTGTCATTTACTGAAGACGTTGCCGCAAGATACAAAGCCTATGGCTGGAACGTCATTACTGTAGCCGGCGACGGAACTGACCTTGAAGCTATCGAAAAAGCAATCAAAAAAGCTCGACGATACAAAGGCAAACCCTCAATCATCAAACTCCGCTCGCACATCGCCTACGGCAGTCCAAACAAACAGGATACCGCCGGGGCACACGGTGCTCCGCTCGGCGAAGAAGAAGTCAAGCTCACAAAACAAAAATTCGGCTGGGATTCCGAAAAAACCTTCTACGTCCCTGCTGAAGTCGCCGAACACATGCTCAAAACCCGCGAAGCGGGAATCAAAGCCGAAAAAAGTTGGCAGCGTAAATTCAATAAGTACGCAAAGCAGTTCCCGGAACTTGCCCGGCAGTTCAACAATGCCGCAGAAGGCAAATTCGGTTTCGACCTCGACGAGATACTTCCGGAATTCGAACCATGCCAGGCAATCGCCACACGCAAGGCATCCGGTTCCGTGCTCAGCGCAGTTATGCCGTCGCTGCCTTTAATTATGGGCGGTTCTGCCGACCTGACACCATCAAACAACACGCAGTTCACCGGTGCTGTCGATTTCCAGAAGGACCAGTACGGCGGCCGATATATCCGCTACGGTGTCCGAGAACATGCAATGGGCGCTATCATGAACGGCATAAGCGTCAGCAGGCTCTGCCGCGCATACGGCGGAACATTCTTCGTCTTCAGTGACTATGCAAGAGGCGCTTTACGCGTTGCTGCAATGAGCGGTTACCCGACTATCTTTGTCTTCACGCACGACAGTATCGGTCTTGGCGAAGACGGCCCGACGCATCAGCCCGTCGAGCACATTCCTTCGCTCCGAGCAATGCCGGGCATCATCGTGCTTCGTCCCGCCGATGCAAACGAAACCGTCCAGGCCTGGAAGTTCATTCTCGAATACAACGACGGCCCCGTAGCTCTGCTGCTTACCCGTCAGGGCCTGCCCGTACTCGACCAGAGCAAATACGCATCAGCGACGAACCTTACAAAAGGTGCCTACGCGGTTAAGCCTGCGGATAATCCCGATTTATTATTCCTGTCCAGCGGTTCTGAAGTACACGTTGCCCTCGCCGCGGCTGAAACCCTCGAATTCGAAGGCCTCAAGACCCAGGTAGTCTCGATGCCCTCATGGGAACTGTTTGAAAAACAGCCAACCGAATACAAGGATTCCGTTATTCCGCCGACCTGCAAGGCCCGCGTCGGTATCGAAGCTGCTGTCGGATTAGGCTGGGAAAAGTACATCGGCGACAATGGCGCATTTATTGGCATGGACACATTTGGCGTTTCCGCGCCATACAAAGAGGCCTTTGAACACTTCGGAATAACACCCGAAAACGTCGTAAAAACAGCAAAAAAATTACTCGGTTAAGACGGCGTTCTTGTCTGCGGGTTTTTCCTGCAATATGAAAACCGATATCTGCATAATTGGCGCCGGACCGGCGGGAGTATTTTCCGCTATTGTTGCCGCACAGGCCGGCGCTAAAGTTTTAATCGTCGAACGCAACACCTCCGCCTGCCGAAAACTCCTTCGCACAGGCCGAACCCGCTGCAACCTCACCCACGCCGGAACTATCCAGGATTTCCTGAAAGTCTACGGTAACTGCTCAAAATTCCTGCAACACAGCATACACGAATTTTCAGCAGATGATTTACGACAATACTTCGCCGACCACGGCCTGCAAACTAAAGTCGAAAAAGACGGCTGCGTCTTTCCCGCGACCGACCGCGCAACAGACGTCGCGCAGGTCCTGCTCGATGATGCTAAAGAATTGTCCGTGCAATTTATGTATGGCAGAGGAGTCCGGACCATCCAAAAAGAAAACGACGACTTTGCAGTGCTCACCGATAAGGATACAGTTTCGGCTAACGCCGTCATCATAACCACCGGCGGCGTGACCTGGCCGTTCACAGGCTCAACCGGCGACGGTTACAAATTTGCAAAAGCTTTCGGCCATACCATAGCACAACCCAAAGCCGCACTGACCAATTTGCTCACCGCTGAAACCTGGCCGCACAAATTGCAGGGCGTGGCGATTCCGGGCGTAGTTATCAAGGCAAAGGTTGAAAATCAAAAGTTCAATGTTAACGGCCCGTTAATGTTCACTGAAAACGGGATAGGCGGCCCGGCAGTATTTAACCTCAGCAGACTAATCACCGATTACCTGCCAAGTCGGAATAATCCGGTTCAAATAACCATTGACCTGCTGCCCCGGTACGAATCAACAAACCTTGAAAAGGAAATAATTTCTGCCTGCTCAAGACACCCGAAAAAGACTCTGCTTGCAATACTTACGCAGTTCATCTCGAAGTCACTTGCCGCGCAGCTTTGCGAGCAGATAGACCCGTCACAAATGCTTCCGGCAGGCCAACTTCAAAAAGCCCATCGCAAAACTTTGCTGCAATTACTCAAAGCTTTACCGCTTTGGGTTGTCGCTACAGGTCCGATTGACCAGGCTACCGTGACGCACGGCGGCGTCAGAACAAACGAAATTAGCCCCATAACCATGGAATCGAGACTGTGTCCGGGCCTGTATTTTGCGGGTGAGGTAATAGATGTTGACGGCCCATGCGGAGGCTTCAATTTGCAGATTGCCTTTTCTACAGGCCGTCTGGCAGGCCTCTCCGCCACCGGTCATTTTTGTTAGCTTCTTCCGATAATACAAAACGACGGATTTCCCGATATAAAAAGCGAAAGACAGTTTACGTATCGTACTTTCTTTACCAGTCCTAAGTATAAACAGGTTGATTTTTGCCGAAGCATAGTGTATTATAGTTGTGTGCAAGTCTGTAATAAGCTCCGGAAAACAGGAGGAAGATTATGCGGTTGATTGTCAGAAAAGACGGTGAGAAAGATAAAGAATTCAGCACGGGCCGGCCTACAATCATATTGGGCAGGGGGCTCGATTGCGACGTTATACTCAGCGAACGGTTAGTATCAAGGAAACACGCCACTCTCAGATATGATGATTGGGCTAAAGTATGGATGATTGAGGACATGAAGTCATCCAACAGGACATATCTCAACGATGAGATTGTAACCAAGAATCAGGTCATTGCAGGCGATGAAATTCGGATAGGTGAATTTTGCATCGAAGTAAGCCTTGACGACCCGCCAGAACTTGACAGGAACATCTCAGCCGATGAAACCATCGAAGGCGAAGAGGTCGTAGATGTGGCAGCATCACTGACCACGCCTAAAAGCGAAACCGTCGTGCGAAGGCCCGACGCTCAGCACGCACCCGCCATGCGCCTGGCCGCCAGAAGGCTCACTGATTTTTCACAAGCCACAGAATCGCTCTGCGAAGCCGAGAGTCTGGACCAGATGCTGATAACGCTGATAGATGTAATGGTCAAGCAGTTCGATGCATTTCATGTATGGGTCGCTTTGCGGGAACAGCCAAGCGGGCCAATTACTTACCATTCCGGCAAACGCCGCGACGGCCGGAAGGTGGAATTGACAGACTTGCAACTGCAGGAAAAAATCATCCAGTCCATCGAGAGAAAGCAATCGTCCGTAATGCCCCGCGTCTCGGCGCAGATGCAGTCCAAGGACCGCATACGCTCTGCCTTGATTGCGCCGATTGTCCGAAAAAGCGGGTGCTATGGTGTGCTCTACGTTGACAACGCGATGGTGCATGACCACTACAGCCTCAGCGACCTTGACTACCTTATGATCCTCGCCATGCACATTGCGGCAATTCTCAAAGGCCTCCTTGACATCTGATTCCCGCTTGGTGCACAAACCAGGATTGTCTCTGCCCTTGTTTTGTATTAGAATACTCCGCAGTGGAATTGGGGCGGGACAAAGTCGTTCAGGAAATAATCGCTCGGCTCAAGACCGAAAGACAGGGACACCTGGTCAGAGTCGAAGGGACGTGGGGGTCCTTTGCGCCTTTACTCATCAGTCACGTTTGGCAACAAATCAATAAGCCGATTCTCTATCTCCGCCCTCACATCGACGACGCCGACAAAGCAACAGATGATTTAACAGCCTTCGGAGCAACAGGCGTCCAGCAACTGCCCGCCTGGGAAGGCGCCGAATCGCTCGCCGACGCGACGGACGAGATTCGTGCTGAAAGGGCACGAATCGTTGCTCGTATTGCGTTTCGTGGACGACGATGGGACGGAACAAAAACCCCCAAGATAAACTTGGGGGCTAACCTGATTATAACTGCGGGCGTGCAGGCTTTGCAGCAGCCGGTGCCCAGCCCTCAGGCACTTGCCGAAAGTTCCATCACACTAAAAACCGGCGCCGAGCTGTCGCCGGATAAATTGATTGAATGGCTGGTTGATAATCAATTCGAGCGCGTCGATAAAGTTGACATGCCAGGCCAGTTCGGCAGCCGAGGCGGAATCGTTGACATTTATGCCGCTTTGGCTCAGGGCCTGAAGGACAATGACCAGTCCGCCGCCGCTCTTCGACTGGAATTTTTCGGCGATGTAATCGAAAGTATCCGCAGCATAGACCTTGACTCACAACGCTCCAGCGGAACCATCGAATCCGTCCGAGTGATATCGCCTGTAACGCGCACCGAAGATAATGAAATCTTCACCAACGTACTGCCGCTCGATACCCTCATAGTCATGGAAGAGCCAAACGACATCAGCGAAGTTGCAACCGTTTATTTGGAGCGGGCCGAAAACAGTGAAAGACTTTTTTCATGGAAAAAGATTTACGAAAGTCTCTCGAAATTCCCTCAACTAAGAATATCTCGATTCGCCGGGCCTGATGCACAAGACCATCTCAAACTCGATGTAAAAAGCGTCCAGCAATACCAGCCGAGTACCACGACCGCCTGGACCGGACACAAAGAAGCACTTGGCGAGCTTGTCGCCCGGGCCCGCTCCGGCAAAAAAGTATATCTTTACTGTGAAGCTGCCGCCGAGATTAGCAGGGTAACCGAGATAATCGAAACTACCGACAAGAAGCTGCCCAAAAACCTGCACCTCGTCAGCGGATTCATCAACCAAGGCTTTGTAATTGATTCGCTCGACACGATAGTCATCAGCCATCATGAACTCTTCGGCCAGTTCGCACTCCGCCGGCGCTATAGGCCGGTACGCCCAAGCGCACCTGTCGATACACTCGAAGATTTACAGGTCGGCGACTATGTCGTCCACGCCTCGTACGGCATTGGCAAATACGCAGGCGTTACTACCATCGGAGGCAAGAGCGGCTCCGGCGAATACCTCACACTGGAATTTGCCAACAAAGTTCATATCCAGGTATCCACTGATAACATTCATCTTGTTCAAAAATACATCGGCACCAGCCCAAAGCGTCCCGCACTAAGTAAAATCGGCGCAAAAAAATGGCTGCGGCAAAAGAGAAAAGTTGAAGAATCGGTAAAGGATATGGCCGCCGAACTCCTGGAACTCCAGGCCAAGCGACAGGCTGCCGATGGTATCAGTTGCAGCGTGGACTCGAACTGGCAGGTGGAGTTCGAAGAATCATTCCCCTACCAGGAAACAGCCGACCAGACCACCGCCGCCAAACAAATCAAAACGGACATGCAGCAGCGAATCGCTATGGACAGATTGCTTTGCGGTGACGTCGGCTACGGCAAGACCGAACTGGCGATGCGCGCCGCCTTCAAAGCCGTCGAAAACGGCAGGCAGGTCGCCGTACTTGTCCCCACAACGGTACTTTGCGTCCAGCACGGCAGGACTTTCGCCGAAAGATTTGCAGATTTTCCCATCTCTATTGAAGTCCTGAATCGTTTCCGAACCGCCAAAGAAGCTCGCGACGTAGTAGAGCGAACAAGAAAAGGCAAAGTCGATATTCTCATCGGCACACACCGCCTGCTCAGTAAAGATGTCGGCTTCAAAGACCTCGGCTTGCTGATTATCGACGAAGAGCAGCGCTTCGGCGTCGCCCACAAAGAAAAACTCAAAAGACTTCGCGTTAACGTTGATATACTCACAATGACCGCCACGCCGATTCCTCGCACACTCCACATGTCAATGCTCGGCCTTCGCGACATAAGCTCACTCGGCACACCACCTTTGGACAGGCGGGCCGTCGTCACCCAGGTCAGAAGATACGAACCTTCACTTATCAAAACTGCTGTCTATCGCGAACTCAATCGGCAAGGCCAGGTCTTCTTACTGCACAACCGCGTAAAAACCATCGAAAAAAGAACATGGGAGTTGCGGCGATTATTCGGCGATGAAAAAATCAAATTCGATATCGCCCACGGCCAGATGAGCAAACGACAGCTCGAAACCGCTATGATAAATTTCGTCCTTGGCAAAACCGATGTCCTGGTCTGTACGACTATAATCGAATCCGGCCTCGATATCCCAAACGCCAATACCATTTTTATAGATGATGCCGACCGCTTCGGCCTTGCTGAACTCCATCAGCTTCGCGGAAGGGTCGGCCGGTATAAACACCGCGCTTATGCGTACATGCTCCTTCCCAAAAATCGCTCAATAACTCCCGTCGCTGCCCGACGATTAAAAGCTATCGAAGAATATTCTCACCTCGGCGCAGGTTTCAGAATTGCACTGCGGGATTTGGAAATCCGCGGCGCCGGCAACATTCTCGGCTCCGAGCAGTCAGGCCATATCCAGATGGTCGGCTACCAGATGTATTGTGCCCTCCTTGCCCAGGCCGTCAAAAAACTCCGAGGCGAACCCTTCGAAGAAATACCAACCGTCTCAATCGACCTTGGCTTTGCGACGTATATACCGAAAAATTATATCCCAACCGACCGCAGCAGGATGGAAGTCTATCGCAAAATAGCAGTAGCCAGAAACACCGACGATATAAAACAGATTAAAGCCCAGCTTGCAGACATGTATGGCCCGGTCCCCGACGGAGTCAAACTGCTTCTGGAATTAGCCTCTCTTCGCATCGCCGCCGCTAAACTCAAAATAAAAAGTATTGTAGCTTCGGCGAATAATCTTATATTTAATTTCGCCAGGGATGCCCAGATTAATACCAACGAATTGTTTGCAGACATCAACGGCAAAGTCGATATCACCGAACCAACGACCGTGTACCTTCGATTGACCAAAAACTACTTCGAACACAATACATTAATAACGGTCCTTAGAAAAATTCTGATAAAATGAAACCACGAATAGACACGAATGAACACAAGACGGAATTGCCACAGGGATACTTAACACGGAGGCACCAAGGCACTAAGTGAAATGAGACTGCCCCGCCCACAGGTGACGGGGCTAATCGACAAAAAGCGATTATGAGAAATTGTAATGCTTGCGCACCGGTTTTTTGATCTTCCAGGTGCACTCCAAATCCACCGGGAAAATCACCCAGTCACCGGCGCCGAATGACACTTCATTTTCTCCGTCGGTGACGGTGACTTCGCCGTCAAGTATCAGGCAGGTCTCGGTCTGTGTATAGGCCCAGTCGAACTCGCTCGGCTCGCATTCCCACGTCGGCCATGCTTTGGCCTTGGTTTCTTCTTCCGGACTCGGCTTCTTGACCACCACATCCTTTACAGTAGGCATCTTAGTCTCCTTTGATTTTGGTTAGCGGACAGATTATAACAACCACCCCGGATTTTTTGAATATCATTTGGGAAATCCCCCGAAAATTGTTATCCTCTACAGACTTTTTTAGACAGGACAGCAAATTAAATATCGAATCAGATAAATCAGTGAAATCTGCGATTAAGAGTTATTAGAAATGGAACAAGGGCAGTTAGACAATCTGAAAAAATGGTTCGATTCCTACGTCGCCGGCTTTTACGGCGACGACAAGTTCGTCAACGACAACATCGAACTGAAGGACGTACACAGCAAAGCTGTCTGCGAGGAGATGGCCTGGCTGACCGACAAGCTCGACCTGACCGACAACCAGAAACGAATCGCCGAAGCTGTCGGCCTGCTTCACGACCTCGGCCGGTTCAGGCAGTTCGCCCAATACCGCACATACCGCGACGCTGCAAGCTGCAATCATTCCGCCCTCGGCGTACAGATGATTTGCGAAGAAAAACTGCTCGACGGCATCGATGAAAAAGAACGCTCATATATCGAAACCGCCGTCAGGCTTCACGGCGAAAAGGAACTCCCCGACGACCTCGATGAGCAGACGCTTCTGTATTGCCGCCTAATCCGCGATGCAGACAAGATTGACATCTACCGCGTGGTCATAAACTACTACCAGCAGTATCTCGACGACCCGGATAATTTCAACCTTGAGCTGGAAGTTCCCGACGAACCTTGGTATTCCCAGCAGTTCGTCGAACACCTCTTGAAGGCCGAGCGGATTGATTACGAGAAAATGAAAACTTTTAACGATGTCAAACTTCTGATGCTCTCCTGGATATACGACATGAATTTCCCGCCGACCCTGGAACGAATAAAGCAGCGAGGTTTTTTGGAAAGGGTCATTGATTTTCTACCGCAGAACGAGGATATTAGCCGGGTCAGGAGAAAAGTGTTTGAATATATCGATTCGCAAATTGCTAAAGGTTAAAAGGACTTGAAAATGGCAGAAGTGACTTTACAGACGAATATTGCAGGACAAAAATGTGCTCGCGGCAAGGTGCGGGATATCTACGACCTCGGCGATAAACTACTCATCGTCGCCACCGACCGCCTCAGCGCCTTCGACGTCATAATGGTCAACGGCATCCCCTGCAAGGGAATCGTATTAACCAAAATCAGCCGCTTCTGGTTCGATTTCCTTACAGATGAAGTCGAGCACCACTTGCTCAGCGACGACGTTAAGGATTTCCCCAAACCGTTCTGCGACTATCCCGACCAGCTCACCGGCCGCAGCATGCTCGTCAAAAAGGGCGAAGTCCTGCCGATTGAATGTGTAATCCGCGGCTACCTCGCCGGTTCCGGCTGGAAGGAATATCAGCAGAGCCAAACCGTCTGCGGCGAAAAACTCCCCGCCGGCCTCAAACAATGCGACAAATTGCCCGAACTAATCTTCACTCCTGCCACCAAGGCCGAGCAAGGCGAGCACGACGAGAACATCAGCTTTGAAAAGTGCGTCGAAATCATCGGCCCCGAACAAGCCAATTACGTCCGCGACCGCAGCACCGCAATATTCACCAAGGCCAGCGAATACGCACAGACCAAGGGAATAATACTTGCCGATACAAAATTCGAATGGGCCGTTGTCGACGGCAAGACAATTCTGATTGACGAAGTCCTTACCCCTGATTCCTCTCGCTTCTGGCCTGGGGACAAATACGAACCAGGCCGCGACCAGGAAAGCTTCGATAAGCAGTTCGTCCGCAACTATCTCGAGAGCATCAACTTCGATAAGTCCGGCCCCGGCGTTGTACTGCCCGACGATATCGTCGAAAAAACCAGCGCTAAGTATATCGAAGGCTACGAACGCCTTACCGAAAAAAAATTCTCCGTCTGAACCCCAGCGACCATGACTGCTCTTGTTGATTACGACCTGCATATTCACACATACCTGTGTGGTCATGCCGAGACTATGACCATCGAGGCAATTCTCAATAGCGCCGATGAAGCAGGCCTTGAGACCATCTGCATTGCCGACCATATCTATAGCCCGAATGAAATTTCTATTCCCGAAAGAATCAAAAAGGAAATTTCCGCCAACAAGACTAACTGCCGGGTGCTCATCGGCGCAGAAATCGACGTGGCAGGCGGATACTCCGACGGCAGGCTGACTTGCCCGGTGCCGGCGGGGCTCGATTACGTCATCGCGGGGATACACTATATACCAGGGCCGGGTAATTTCCCTCGCTCGGTCAGCGATAATAATCTCGACTCCGATGAACTACTCAACCGCTGGAGAACCACTATGCTCGGCGTGTTCGAGAATCCAAAAATAAATACGGTTGCCCATCCGGGCAGAATGATTGCCACGGCACTTGATTTAAATGACCACTTCGATGACATGCTGAATATTTTCAAAGACGTTGCGCCGGTTGCGGCGAAGAATAATGTGCTCTGGGAGATAAACGAGCACGACCGCAATAAAATACCTGCCCAATTGCACGATAAGTGGTATAAGATTTACCAAATCGCGCTCGATGCGGGCGTCAAATTGATTTACGGTTCCGATTCGCATTTTCCGCATGAAATCGGCGGCAGTGAATTTACACAGAAGATTCTTGACAGGCTGCCTGCGGGCTGCCTCGAAACACCCATGACATTAGGTCTGATTTAAATGTATCTGTGTAATCAGCGATTAATAATCCGTAGCAGAAAGTTCAGGCCATTTTAGTATGTGCATGAACTTGCCAACCTCCTTCTGGACCTTGCCGTCATCCTTCGGCAGATTTGTAACGCGGTACTTGATGAACCACGGCCCGTGTTTGAAAAGATACAGCCTGGAGTAGCAAGATTTTGACTTGAACGAATTCGGCGGTTTGTGAACAAATTTTACATTTGCATTATATGCCTTACGATGCGCGATGTAAGTATTTTTCAATCAAAAATTGTTGTCAAGAGTAATTCCTATGGGGTCGGTGTTACCGCGAAGCCGGATTTCATAAGTGGTTACAAAAGCTATTCCGTCAGAACCAAACCTTGGGCTCTTTGTGGATTTTTGATACTATTCAGTTTCAATGCAAAATACCGATTTTATCACTTGGTCTATTAGTTGCTCGACATTCAATTCTGCTGGTTCCATTTCTGGGAGTTCAATCAATGGCGTTAGATAGTCCGCTTTAACTGCCCAATTGATATTTTGGGGCAACGTGCCGGTTCGCTCGACAAAAGGTAAAATCGCTGCTGTAGAAGTGATTACCCCAACAACTTCCCCTCTCTCATTTACCAGGGGTCCACCTGAATTCCCCGGTTGTACAGGGACTGTAATTTGAAGAAATGATGAAGCATCTTTTAGGCCAGAAAGAGCACTAACAACGCCTTCCGTGTATTTTGCTTCTTGGCCCAAAACAGACCTCATAGGAAAGCCAATAGTAAACACTTTATCTCCCATTTTGACAGACCGCATAGGGGCAATTTGGAGGAAATTGGGAGTGGGATTTTCAATCTGCAATAATGCCAAATCGTTACTGGGGTCAATGCGGATAACCTTGGCGGACACAAAGGAATCTTTTGTTAAATATACTTTTATTGCTTTCGCATTTTCAATAACGTGATAAGCTGTCACAATTAAACCATTTTCTGAAATTGCAAATCCTGTACCGAATGACTTAACCGGAGCAGCGATTCCTTCATCAGGAACGGTTGTGAACCCTGGCCAGGTCAGCATGTGCATGAACTTGCCAACCTCCTTCTGGACCTTGCCATCTTCCTTCGGCAGATTTGTGACGCGGTACTTGATGAACCAAGGCCCGTGTTTGAAAAGATACAGCCTGGAGTAGCAAGATTTTGATTTGAACGAATCCGCAGGCCGATGAACAAAAGTGAACGTCTTGCCTTGCTGCGGGCCGAAAGGCTGGCCTATTTTAATTTCCCCCTCCTCCAAATCATGGGCGTCGAAATAAATATTAAACAGCAGTGCTCGTGTCTGGTCGTAATGTTTATCGAGACTAAGCGGGCCGGCAGCGTCCATCTCTACCGGGTATATGTACACCTTCAGCTCGGCAATGGTAAAACCGAACGATTGCAGGATATAATCGCCGGAGATGTTCGTCCCTTCCCGGTCATACCTGACGACCCTAGTGCGTTTGAAGTTGGCTACCTGGGTGGGAAATTGCATACCGGTCGGAGCGTGAACGTAAGTTTCCTTGGTTTTTATCTCGGTGAAATGCGGCTGAGCAGGCTGATTGACTGTCTTATCTGCAAAGTCTCCACAGCCGGCGAAAATCAAAGCGCAAATAACGCAGGAAAACTTCAAAAACCAGAAGGTATGAGATTTTGCGGGCATTTTGTGAATCCTTTCAAAAGGTTCTTGTGAAGTTTTGACATTATAAGGCATGGTCGTTATGATGCAAATGTAAATGGATTTGCCGAAGGACGGGTAGCTCGATGAGCGCTAAAGGATTCACACATCTTCACTTACACAGCCAGTATTCGCTTCTGGACGGTGCGATTGCGTTCGATAAGCTGCTGCACAGGTGCAAAGAGCTGGGCATGGAGCATGTGGCCCTGACGGACCACGGCAATATGTTTGGCGCAATCGAATTTTACATCAAAGCCAGAAAAGCCGGAATAAAGCCGATTATAGGTATGGAAGCCTACATCGCCCCGGGCAGCAGATTCGATAAGCAAAAAAGCAGTATCAGCGACGCCGCTTACCATTTAATTTTACTGGCCCAGGACAACACCGGCTACAAAAACCTCCTCAAACTCGCCAGCGCTGCCTACCTGGAAGGATTTTACTACCGCCCGAGAATCGATAAGGAAATTCTCGCCGAGTTCAACGAAGGGCTTATCTGCACCAGTGCCTGTCTCAAAGGCGAGGTGTCTTCAAAGCTGGCCGCCGGTGATGAAAAAGCCGCCGTCGAAGCCGCCGAAAGCTACATTAGAATGTTCGGGACGGACAGGTACTTTATCGAGATACAAAAACACGAGCCGGACGAGACGGAAGTCCGCCGGGGCCTGATTGACCTTGCTCGCAAGCTCGGCCTTGGTTTAGTTGCCACAAACGATGTGCATTTTCTCGACGCCGACGATTACGAGGCCCACAACTGCCTGTGCTGCATAAGCACCGGTAGAAACGCCGACGACCCGAACAGGATGATTTATCCACCTGACGTTTATCTCAAAAGTGCCGAGCAAATGCGGTCTGACTTCGACCAAATCCAGGAGGCCTGCGACAATACCCTCACAATTGCCGAGCGGTGCAACCTTGAGCTGGATTTAAAGACCAGGCACGCACCCGCTTTTCATCCGCCGGCAGACTATACTCCGGAGCAATACCTGACGAAATTGTGCTATGAAAATGCGGAAAAGATTTACGGGCATGTAACCGGTGCGATTAAGGAGCGGTTAGACAGGGAGCTGGAGGTAATCGAATCCAAGGGCTTCGCCAGCTACTTCCTGATTGTGTGGGACTTCTGCAGCTTCGCCCACCGCAATGGAATCGCGGTCGGCGCCCGCGGCAGTGGAGTCGGCACCCTCGTCGGCTACTGCCTCGGCCTCTGCGACGTAGACCCAATCAAATATGACCTGCTCTTCGAACGCTTCATGGACCCCCACCGCAACGAGCTTCCCGACATCGATATTGATATATGTCAAGATGGTCGGGGGAAGGTGATAGATTATGTGCGGGGTAAGTATGGGCATGTGGCGCAGATAATAACGTTCGGGACGATGAAGGCCCGGGCGGTGATACGTGATGTTTGCCGGGTGCTGGCGGTTCCGCTGGCTGAGGCGGACCGGTTGGCGAAGTTAGTGCCGGAGACTTTGGGGATTACGCTGGACAGGGCTTTGAAGACAGAGCCGGAACTTAAAGATGCGTATGAGAGCAATGAGCAGACGCGGAAGGTTATAGATATTTGCAAGCGGCTGGAAGGACTTGCGCGGCATGCGTCGGTTCATGCGGCGGGGGTTGTGATTGCGGAGGAGCCATTAGAGAATTATATACCGTTGTATAAGGCGGCGGGGTCGGATGAAATTATTACGCAATTCGAAGGGCCTACGGTCGAAAAAGTTGGTTTGCTGAAGATGGATTTTCTGGGGCTCAAAACGCTTAGTGTGCTCGAGCGAGTGTGCAAATTAGTTAAGGAAATTCACGGCGTTGAGATTGACCTTGAGAAGATCGACCAGAAGGACAGGAAAGTATTTGAACTATTCGCCAGCGGTCAGACGAAGGGAGTGTTCCAGTTCGAGTCGGGCGGGATGCAGGACCTTTTAATGAAGATGGTTCCGGACCGGATTGAGGATTTGATAGCGGCCAATGCGTTGTACAGGCCGGGGCCGATGATTCTGATTGGTGATTACGTTGACCGCAAGCACGGAGCGAGGTGGGAGCTGCCGCATCCGATTATGAAAGAGGTGCTCGACGAGACGTACGGCATTATGGTTTACCAGGAGCAGGTGATGCGGATATGCAACCGGCTCGGTGACATACCGCTGCGAGAGGCTTATACGCTGATTAAGGCAATTAGTAAGAAGAAGGCCAGGACCATAGCGAAGGAGAAAGAGAGATTTATAGAAGGGTGTACGAAGAAGGGGCTGAAGCCGAAGCAGGCGGAAGAGATATTTGAGCTGATTGAGAGATTTGCGGGGTACGGTTTCAATAAGAGTCACTCGACGCGGTATGCGTTTATCGCGTATCAGACTGCGTATATGAAGGCTCACTGGCCTGTCGAGTTTATGGCGGCGTTGCTGACGTACGAGATGGGTAATACGGATAAGGTCGTTGATTATATCGGTGAGTGCGGCAGAATTGGGATTGAGGTTTTGGCGCCGGATATAAATGAGAGCGGGGTTGATTTTACGCCTTTGTATAAAGGTCACGGTGATGAGAAGAAGGAAGTGATTCGATTCGGTCTTGCGGCCGTTAAGGGCGTCGGCGGTAAGGCGGTGGAGCAGATAATCGCAGCGAGGGATAAGTGTGAGAAGTTCAAGAGTCTTTATTATTTCTGCGAGAACACAGACCTTCGTTCGGCTAATAAACAGGTTTTGGAGGCTTTAATAAAAGCGGGGGCGTTCGACAGGTTGGGCGGGAATCGCCACCAGATGATGGCAGGACTGGAGAAGGCGATGCAGATTGGTTCGTCGATGCAGGCTGATAATATCAGCGGGCAGATGAACTTCTTCGGGCAGGCGGAGCAAACGGATTATTCGAAGGATTATGAGAAACTGCCTGCTTTGGACCCGTGGCCTGAGGCGCAGATGCTTGCGTATGAGAAAGAGGTGTTAGGGTTTTATGTGACGAGTAATCCGTTGAGTCACTGCGCGGAGAAGATAAACGCGTACTCGACGTGCAACAGTTCGCAGCTTGGCGAAATGCCGCAGGATAAGGAGATTGTGATAGGCGGGATGGTGACGCGGGTGCGGTATCATATTACAAAGAGGGGCAGGAATGCGGGGGCGAAGATGGCGGTGTTTATCCTGGAAGATTTGCAGGGCGAGGCGGAGGTGGTGCTGTTCCCCGAGACGCTGAATAAGTTCTCGGATAAAGTGATTGAGGACAGCGTTGTATTTGTAAAAGGTAAGGTTGACCGGCGGAGAGAGAAGCCGAATATTTTCGTTGAGGAATTAATCGAGCTTGATGAGGCGACGGAGAAACTTGCGGCGAGGGTGCGTATCAGATTAGACGCCAAAGACGTTAGTAAAGAAAAAATCGCGGAGATACGGAGTATCTGTGAATACCATCGGGGCAAGAGCCCTGTGTACGTCGCGCTGAATACAGACAAGGGGAGGGTATATGCAGCAGCGGATAAAGCATTGCTGGTCAATCCTGATGTTGACTTCTGTAAGAAGATGAAGCTGCTGGTAGGTGCGGAGAATTTTCAGTTAGGGTAATTTCACCGCAGAGGGCAGTTTAAGTTTTGAATTCTTAGTTCTTAGTTTTGAGTTGCGGAGTCGCCTGCGGCGATGGTAAATAATAAGTCGCAGGGACAAGTTTCAATCAGAATGACAATCCTGGATGACACGTCAATCTTTGTCTTCCGGGATGTCGACGATTCTGATGCATACCGGTTCACTCAAAACGGCGTCAACTCCTCGCAAGCCCTGGAGGCAGGCGTCTACTTTGCTTTGCTGAGTCGGATGAGTAGTAATGACCAGGGGGACGGTGTTTTCTGCGCCCCGGCCTTCGTGCTGAAGGACTCCGGATATGCTGACCTGGTTGTCGGCGAGGATTTTTCCGATGTGCGCGAAGACGCCCGGCTGGTCCTTTGCCATGAAGCGGATGTAGAACCTGCTAGTGACGTTCTCGATTTTTTCGATGAGCGGTTCGACTTCGGCCCTTGGTTTTAAGTTCAGATGTTTGAAGGTGGTCGCGGAATTGCCGAGAGCGACGTCGATGATATCTGCTACGACGGCGCTTGCGGTCGGCATCATGCCAGCGCCTCTGCCGTAAAACATTACCTGTCCGACTGCGGAGCCAAATACGCTGACGGCATTGAAGGAACCGTCGACCTTGGCTAATTCGTGGTCCTCGGCGATGAATGACGGATGGACGCGGAGCGAGACTTTGCCGTTGTCCTGGCGTTTACCGATGGCGAGGAGTTTGAGTTTGTATCCCATCTCGCCGCCGAATCTCAAGTCGTCTTTGGAAATCGATTCGATGCCTTCGACGTAGATGTCTTCGAGCTTGATTTCATAGCCGAATGCGATTGAAGCGAGGATGGTGAGTTTATGTGCGCTGTCGCCGCCGTTGATGTCGAGGGTGGGGTCGGCTTCGGCGAAGCCTTTCTGCTGGGCCTGTTTGAGAGCGATGTCAAACTGTTCATCTTTGGCGGACATATTAGTCAGGATGTAGTTGCAGGTTCCGTTTACGATTCCGTACATTCCCTCGATGTTGTTGGCCATCAGTCCGGTGCGGAGAGCTGAGACTATTGGTATTCCTCCGGCGCAGCTTGCCTCGAAGGCGATGCATCGGTTGTTGTCACGGGCTGCTTTGTAGATTTCAGTGCCGTGTACTGCGAGCAGTGCCTTGTTTGCGGTGACGACATCTTTTCCGGCGTTGAGCAATTTTAGCTGTATGTCTTTTGCAATTCCGGTGCCGCCGACTAATTCGACGCCGATATTTATTGAATCGTCGTTTATTAGCGAGTTAAGGTCGCTGGTCAATACGCCGTCAGCGAGCTTAACGTCGCGCGGAGATTTGGTGTCGATGTCGACAACGCGAGCGAGTTCGAGTCGCAAGCCGGTTTTGGCTTCGATGTTGTCAGCGTTTTCGAGAAGGATTCTTGCTACGCCGGTACCGACGGCGCCGAAGCCAACGAGTCCGATTTTTACGGTTTTCTGTGCCATGGTTACACTCTATAAATCCTGTCTTGTTTTATATTTAGCCAGTCGCATATCAATACTCAAAAGGCGGTGGATGGTCAAGGAAAATAGTTCTCGATGCTTGATACTAGATGCTCGATACTGGATACTCGTAAAAACAAAGACCCCCAACATAAAGTTGGGGGCTAACCATATTGATGCTCAGCCGTAAGGCGTCCTGTGGAGATGCTGGGGGAGTGAAACAAGGCAAGGAATCTTATGGTCTTGACTGATTGGGGGCCAATGGCTAAAGTGTGCTTATTATTCATCTTGATTGACGAGTGTTGTTTTTTAGAGGTGTTGTAGATGGCTAAGAAGGTATTATGTAAGAAGTGTCATGGATTGTGCTGCCGGTATTTTGCGCTTCCGATAGAGACTCCGGAGGATAAGGCAGATTATGACGATATACGGTGGTATCTGTGTCATAAAAATATCACAGTATTCGTCGAGGACGGTGACTGGTACCTAAACATCAAGAACAAGTGCAGGCACCTGTCAAATGGAGACCACAAGTGCGCTATATATAAGAAGCGGCCTAAGATTTGCCGCGGGTATACGACCAGGGACTGCGACCTGATCGAGGGTGAGTATGACTATGAGCTGCACTTTACCGATGATAAGCAGATGGAAGAGTATATAAAGATAAAATTCGGTAACAACGTTTCCGAGAAGCACACACAAAAGAAGGGTAAGCGAAAGAAGAAGAAATGAAAGTACCGCCTGTCAAAGGGACGCGGGATTTTTATCCTGAGCAGATGCGGATTCGCAACTTCATCGTTGACGGATGGAAAGCGGTATCGGTACGCAACGGGTTCGAGGAATACGATGGGCCTATATTCGAATATCTGAAGATGTTTCAGATAAAAAGCGGGGACGAGATTGCCGAGCAGCTTTTCAGCCTGACGGACCGGGGCGGGCGGGAGCTTGCTATCAGGCCTGAGATTACTCCGACATTAGCAAGGATGGTCAACCAGAAAATCAACTCATTGCCGCGGCCGATTAAGTGGTTTTCCGTACCGAGGCTGTGCCGGGCGGAAAGGCCGCAAAAGGGCAGACTTCGCGAGTTTTTCCAGTGGAACATCGATATTATCGGAATCGATGACCCGCTAGCAGATGCCGAGACGATTTTCACCGCGGTCGATTATCTTAGAGAAGTTGGTCTGACCTCTAAAGATATTAAGGCAAAAATTTCGAGTAGATGGTTGTTGTCTGTGTTTCTTATGGCAATTGGAATTGATAAAGATAAATTGGAATCTATCTATCCTATCTTAGATAAAAAGGCCAAAGTCCCACCTGAAGCATTCCAGGAAATGCTTGCTAAAGAAATTGATGATAAGAATGCTGTAGAGATGATAAACGGGTTTATGTCATTGAGAAATATTAATGATGTAGACGGATTGTTTTCACAACATCCCAAGAACATTGCAGAGCTAATACATGCGACAACGAATCTGAAAAATCTATTTGAAATTTTAGACAAGATGGGGATTGGGGAATATTGTGTATTCGACCCAAGTATTGTTCGTGGATTAGCTTATTATACTGGGATGGTTTTTGAAATTCATGATACGGTCGGCGAATTAAGAGCGATATGTGGAGGTGGTAGATTTGACAACTTGTTGAAGGATTTTGGTGGTCCTTCAATACCGGCGACTGGATTCGGAATGGGAGATTGTATTTTAGAGATTTTGCTTGAAGAAAAAGGATTGCTTAAGCCTGCGCAACGACAGTTAGATTATTACATTGCCTGCGTAAAGAAAGATTATATAGACAAGGCGGTGGAAGTAGCTTTTAAATTACGGTTTAAAGGCTACAGCGCGGATTTCAGTTATAACGCAGGTAAGTCACTCGGCAAGCAGTTGAAGCAGGCTTCGGCGCAGAACGCGGCCAGGTGTATTATCATCGGTCAGGAGATAGAGGCCGGTCAGGTTGTGGTGAAGGATATGGCCACGGGTGAGCAGAAGACGGTTAGGGTAGAAGATTTTTTCAAATCGCCATAGCGGAGTGCGGATGCGGGATTCTTCGGCGAATCACTACGAGAGAGCGTTCGAGAACTGGCTGATCGACAACAGGATTAAGTACACCGCGGTAGACCAGAGCAAACGAGCGGTGTTCGGGCGAGCCAAGATAAAGAGTTTTGATTTTTTGCTGTATCGACAGGACAAACCTGTAATCATCGCGGAGGTCAAGGGCAGGAGTTTCAAGGGGACGAGCTTCGAAAAGCTGCGCGGATTCGAGTGCTGGGTACTGGCCGATGATGTAGAGGGATTAGCTCAATGGCAGAAGGTTTTTGGGGATGGATACGAAGCGTATTTTGTTTTTGCATACGGTATAGAAAATATCGACGTGGATTTTGACGGGAGGGAATTATACCAGTTGGGTCGGCGGAGATATGTTTTTTTGGCGGTGAATCTGGACGACTATCGTAAGTTTATGAAGCTTCGCAGTCCGAAGTGGCGGACGGTGACGTTAGGAGCGGAGGATTTTCGCCGGTGCGCAATTCCATTAGAGCAGTTGTTACTGGGGTGATTGAGTGCGCGAGGGGTTTGGCGAAATAGCTCGCCTGGGGTTCGGTGTTTTTGTATATTGGTTCCGATGCGGATAATAGCAGGAGCAAAACGTGGAATGAGGCTGTTGAGCCCGAAGGGCGATGTTTCGAGGCCTATCGTTGACAGGGTCAAGGAGTCACTTTTCAGCGTATTGTACAGATATAATTTGCCTGCGGGGGCGATGGTTGCGGATTTGTTCAGCGGGGTGGGGTCGCTGGGTCTTGAGTCGCTGAGCAGAGGGGCTGAATTTGTCAAATTCGTCGAGCGAGACCAAAAAATAGAAGCGATACTGAAAAAAAATATCGAAAAAGCAGGCTTTGTAAAACAATCGAAGGTTATCAGGGCCAACGCTTTCAGGGTCGGGGCGCCGGTTGAATATCAGGGGCGAAAGTATGGGCTTGTGTTCGTTGACCCGCCTTATCCTGCGACGCGAGATTTTGGAAAGGGTTCGGAATTGGCGAAGCTGATGGGTGTTTTAGGTGAGCAGGTTGCAGGCGGCGGGCTGGTAGTGGTCCGAACGGCGGAAAGTACAGAGTTGCCGGATGGTTACGGTTTGTTTAAGGTTATTGAAAGGCGTCGCTGGGGGACGATGAATATTGTGTTTTTGAAGCGGGACGATGAGTAACAGGCAGGCTGCAATTAAAATAGTGAGACGGTTGCGAAGCGAAGGGTTCGAGGCCTTGTTCGCCGGCGGTTGTGTGCGCGATATGCTGCTGGGCCGGCGGGCGAAGGACTATGACGTTGCGACTAATGCTGTGCCGGGACAGGTGATAAAGATGTTCCGGAGGACGCTGAAAGTTGGCGCGAAGTTCGGCGTGGTGATAGTATTGGACGGCAAAGAGCAGGTGGAGGTTGCGACTTTCAGGAGTGAGAGCGGTTATGCGGACGGGAGGCATCCGGGACATGTGGAGTTTTCGACGGCCAGGGAAGACGCAAAGAGGCGGGACTTCACCATAAACGGGATGTTCTTTGACCCTGTAGGGCGGGAGACAATCGATTATGTGGGCGGAAAAAGTGACCTTAAAAAAAGATTAATCAGGACAATCGGCAAAGCTCAGGAGCGGTTTGAAGAGGACTATCTGCGATTGCTGCGGGCGGTGCGATTCAGTACTCAGCTTGGTTTTGAGATAGAGCCTGCGACGTACAGGGCGATTCGAAAAACGGCAAGTCAAATTAAACAGATTAGCGGTGAGCGAATTGCAGTTGAGCTTGAAGGTATCCTCGAGGATGCGAATCGAGCGGATGGCATTGAGTTATTGATACGAAGTAATCTTGCAGGGAAGATATTTAAAGGTTTTTCAGGGCCTAAATCCAGGACGGCTGTTAAGGTCCTTGCAGAATTGCCGAAGCGAATCGGTTTTGCGCTTGGATTGGCTTGTGTGTTTGTCGGCTGGCCTGCGGAGTTCGGATTAGATAGGTGTAAGCGGTTGAAGCTGAGCAGAAACCAGGTGCGACATATAAAGTTTCTGCTGGACAATCGTGGTGTGCTGTTGGATTGCGATATGTCACTGGCCCGACTGAGGCGGCTGGCGGCAAGTCCTTATTTTGGGGATCTGTACCAGTATCAGCGGGCGATTCAAAAAGCGACCGGAGCAGATAGGAGCGCACTTAATGAGATACGGCGGAGGGTGCGTGAGCTTGGCGATATAGAACTGACTCCGAAGCCGCTGCTGGACGGGTATGAATTGATAAAACTCGGGGCCGAAGCAGGGCCTGGCCTGGGTCGGCTAGCGGAGGATATGTATGTAGCTCAGCTTGAAGGACATCTCAAGACCGCTGAGCAGGCTCGGCGGTGGGCGCGAAAACGGCTGGGCAGGGAAAAATAAAATCTTTATATTTTGCCCAGTTTGCCCAGTCATCCGGCGTAAGTGGGGTTTTTTGTTGACAGAATGGGTAATTTTATGTAGTATGAGTACTTCTGAGCCGATTTATATAAGTGCTTAATTGGTTTAATCTTATCAAAAGAAAAAGGCCCTGTCCAGGGTCGATTCGAAGACAGGTGCGAACAGGCGTATCCGGGGTGGTATTATCGGTCGCCGAGCATATTGGCAAGGGGACAGCATTTTCGGAGATTATTCGATGTATAAGTGCAAATGTATCATAAGCGTACTTTTTCTGGCTTCGATTCTGGCGATGCCGGTGTTTGCAGATGAGCTTGAGGACAACTGGGGGAACTTCCTGCATTACATGAAAATAGCACGGCTGGATATGGCTAAGGGCTATGCCCAGGCGGTTATCGCGGCAGAGCCGGACCCGGTGGTGATACTTGATTTGATGGAGAAAGAACCGCGGGCGATGGTGGCGTTGACCAAGGCTGCGGAGAATGAGTATGACCCGGAATTGGCTGAACTGGCGAATAAAATTCTTGCAATAATAGAGCAGGGTAAATTCGCACGTCGCAGTGAGCCTGCAATTATCGCCGAAGAAATCCGCAGACTTACCCCTACCGAGCGTGGTCGAATAGCTGCGGTAAAGAGGCTGAAGAACGCAGGGGAGTATGCGATACCGTTTATGATTGACGCGATGAGTGACAGTACTCGTCGGGATGAGTTACCTCATATCATCTGGGCACTGCCTCAAATCGGCAGGGACGCGATTCGGCCTTTAGCGGCTGCGTTGCAAACGGACGATGCAGCGGTGCGAGGTGAGATAATCAAGGCGCTGGGCGCGATAGGTTATCCGCAGTCACTCGGTTATTTGAAGCACATCGTCGAGAATGAGAGTTCTGCTGAAATTCGTGATATGGCGACTATGAGTATTCAGCAGATAGAGCCTGCCGCGTTGTCGCTATCGGCGGCGGAGCTTTTCTATCGGCTGGCGGAGAATTATTACTATCATGTCGAATCACTTGCCCCTGCTGAGGATGCCGAATTCGGCAATATCTGGTTCTGGGATGAGCAGGAGCGGCGGCTGATTCGGGAAGAAGTCAACCGCAGTTATTTCTATGAGTTGATGGCGATGCGGGCATGTGAGTGGGCATTGCGTGCGGACGCCGGTTACGGCAGGGCGATAGGTTTGTGGACCGCGGCGTTTTTCAAGGCTGAATCCATGGGTGTTGCGATGCCGAAGTATTTCGGCGAGGGACATACCAGCGCTTCGGTGTATGCGACGACGGCCGGGCCTGAGTATCTGCACCAGGCGCTTGCCCGTGCGATTAAAGATAAGAATGCGTATGTGGCGCTTTATACAATAGAAGCTCTTGCGACCAATGCCGGTGAAGCGTCACTGATGTATCGGCTTGAGATGGTGCAGCCTTTGCTTGCGGCGTTGTCGTTCGGCGATAAGGCGGTGAAATACAGCGCGGCGATAGCGATTGCTGGTGCGGGGCCGAAGCAATTCTTTGGCGAAAGCAGACTGGTAGTTCAGAATTTAGCTGACGCTCTTCGGGAGAATGCGGCATCGGGCGGTGAAGCTCAGGGGCAGTGGAGTGGAGCACTGGCGGACGGCTATGCCCTTCGGGCGGCGACAGTGATGCTGAAGCTGGCAGTCGAGCGAAATGCCGTGATAAATCTCGGTGAGGCGCAGGCGGCCTTGGTTGACGCCACGAAGGACAGCAGGGTGCAGATAAAGGTGCTTGCAGCCCAGATACTGGCATACTTAAACAGCGCGTCAGCCCAGCGGGCGATAGCGACGATGGCGCTTGGCGATGAGAATCCTGCGGAGATTCGTATAGCGGCGTTTGCGTCGCTGGCAGAAAGCGCCAAGATTAACGGCAATCTGCTTGGCGAAGAGCAGATAGACGAGATTTACGAGATAGTCGGGTCGCAGGACGCGGCACCCGAGCTTCGCAGTGCCGCTGCAAGCGCGTATGGAGCGTTGAATCTGCCGAGTCAGAAAGTTAAAGACCTCATCCTTGACCAGGCCAAGAGCTAAGCATAGAATCACGGGTTCTTAGCAGGTTTTTGGTTTTGCGGTTTATTATTCAGGTCGGTCAGGGATGAAGAACACAGTCAAAGAAGCAATCGAGACCCACAAGAGACTTCTTGCTCACTTCGAGGCTACCGGTATTGGTATAGTCGTGCAGATGGCGGAGGCGATTATTGATTGTTTTAAGAGCGGCAGGGGTCTTTACCTTTGCGGCAACGGCGGGTCGGCAGCGGATTGTCAGCATATAGCGGCGGAGATGGTAGGCAGGTTCAAGAAGGACAGGACAGCATTGCCGGCTGTTGCGTTTTCAACTGACACTTCCATTCTTACGAGCATTGCCAACGATTATGGTTTTGAAGACATCTTTTACCGACAGGTAGAGGGGCTGGTCAATAAGGGCGATATTCTGTGGGCATTTTCCACCAGCGGTTCGAGCGCGAATGTGCTTGCGGCAGTGAAGCTGGCAAAGGAAAAAGGCGCCAAGGTCGTTGCGTTTACGGGCAAGAACAAAAGTAAGCTGGAAGAAATGGCAGACCTGTGTTTGTGTATTGACGCACCAGACAGCAGCGGCGCGCAGGAAATTCACCAGGTTGCTTATCACATCATTTGCGAACTTGTCGAAACCGGGATGAGCAGCGACTGAGTCAATACCTGGGTTAGTTGTCTTCGAAGTCGAGTTGTGGTGGCGGGCCGAGGTCGGAGGGTTTGATTTTTTCTTCGATAATCTCTTCTTTTACTGGTTCGACGAGTTTGACTGGTTCTGGAGATGTTCGTTTACGGCGAGGCTTGTTCAATTCTTTTATCATCGCGGCGACTTTTTGTTCAAGGCTGTCCTGCTTCTGGTCGGCAGCAACCACCGAGTGGACGATTCCTGGGAACCATTTCATGTAAGAAAAAGTGCCGGACAGCGATGTGCTGTTGAAGTCGATTTTGTTGAGTATGTTGTACTGGCCTGCCGGGCTGACACAAATCAGGAACGCGATGAAGCTCCATGCAAGGAGGGTTGTAAGGAAACCGAGCACGCCGCCGCCAATCATATCGAGCATCTTGGGAAAAGTCACGTGGAACTGGCTCAGGAAGATTATATAGGAGGCTCCATAGAGTACCGTGAGGCAGAGGGCGGCGGTGCCGAATATTACTAAGACTTCGCTGCCAACAAAGTCTATTCCCATTAGCCCTTTCATGACCGGTCCGAAGGTCAGGCCGAGGTAGACCGAGATAATGATATTGAACAGCAGGGACCACATTTCATAAAGACCTTTCTTCGAGGCCAGAAATGCCCCTGCCAGAGCTAATATTATTCCGAGCCAGAAAATCATTGTTCGTGCCCCAATACGCGGAACAGTTCCTGCATGGAGGTCTGGCCGTTAACGACCTTTTTCATGCCCTGTTTTCGCAGGCTGCTTTTGCCTTTTTTCTCACCTTGGTTTCTCAACTGTGTCAGTGCCATATCATTGTTGAGTATGTTCTGTTTTATTTTGTTGTCTATTACGAGCAGGTCATAGATTCCGACCCTCCTCTTGTATCCTGTATAGTGACATTCATCGCAGCCGGCCGGCTGACACATTCGGCCGGGGTCTATCTGGTGCTTGCGGAAATCATTGACCTGTCGCGGAGTGAACTCGGCTGGAGTTTTGCATTCTTCGCAGAGAAGGCGGACAAGTCTCTGTGATATAATCATGCTCAGTCCCGTCGAGAGCATTGCCGGAGTGACGCCGAGGTCCATCAGCCTGACCAGGGCCGCGGCGTTGCTGATGCTGTGGACTGTTGCCAGGACGAGGTGTCCGGTCTGTGCAGCCCGCAGTCCTATCTGGGCGGTTTCTTCGTCGCGAATTTCTCCGACGCATATTACGTCTGGGTCCTGGCGGAGCATGCTTCGCAGGCTTTTGGCAAAGGTGATGTCGGCTTTTGGATTTACTTCAATCTGGCTCGCCTGCGGCAGGACGTATTCGATTGGGTCTTCGACGGTGATGACGTTTCTAGTGTTGAGGTCTATCTGGTTTAGCATGGCGTACATGGAGGTGGTCTTGCCGCTTCCTGTCGGCCCGCACAAAAGTATCATGCCTTCCGGCCTGGCGATGGCCTGTTTAGTTGCGGCCTGTTGTTTTTCAGACAAACCGATGGTATCAAGCTGGAATCGGCCTGCGTCCTGGTTAAGTACCCTTATAGAAAGCTTTTCTCCGTTAAGTACCCCGGCGCTGGCGACACGAAAAGAAATTGTGCTGTCGGAAGTTTTTGCGAGAAACGCTCCGTCCTGTGGTCGGCGTTTGTCGGCGATGTCCATATTGGAAACCGCTTTTATGCTGTTGATGACAGCCTGGCAGGTTTTGGAATCAATCTGCTCGACTTCTCTGAGGACACCATCGACCCGGAATCTTACGACGTGAATAGAGTTGTCTTTCGGGTCAATCAAAATGTCACTTGCGTCCTGGTCAATTGCGTCAAGGATTATCTGCTGAGTCAAATCAAGTGTGTGACGGTCCTGGCTTCGGTTTCGTTCGTCATGACTGTACAGGTCTGTTATATTTCGGCCGGAGGTATCAAGAATGCTTATGGAAATGTCATCAGAATGCCCGATGTTTCTTACGCTGTCTGCCAGGTTCTGGAAATGTTCCTTCAGTGTTTCGACGAAGCCCTGACTGCTTTGTGAGGATTTTTCCCTCATGTCCTTGAGGAAGAACAGCAGCAGTACTATTGGCCCGAGAACGAACGAGAACAAATCGGCAGCGACTTTTGGGCCTCCGGAGAGGGTGGGATTGATGTGTATTTTCTGAACGCAGTACAGGCACAGATAGACCCAGCCAACCAGGAGGAGGAGTTTGAAAATGCTGAATGACAAGACAATTGCTGCGGGCGAGACCGTGTTAGTTATTGCGGCAAGTATTTCCATAGCCAAAGCCTGTAAAGAAAATCCGCTAAGCATCTCTGCACAAACAGGTTAGTCGATTATCTTATAACTTACAAGCAGAAAAAACGCTTATTTTAAGGCTGCTTGTTATACATATCGAGGTATATGCAGTGGATTTGTTACAATATCCCCTCTTTTTTACGAGACTTATCAGAGCTTGTCGTCATCAAGGCCGATGTCGGAGACATCAGCGAAGAATTCATTATCGGGGATATCTGTATCATCTTTAGAAAGTTGAAGTTCCTGGCCGGATTCAATTTTCTCCGGTTTACCATTGACCTGCATGACGAAAGTCACCGGGCCGAGGGTTATTTTGTCACCGGGGCCGACATCGGTTTCCTCGATGTTCTGGCCGTTTACAATAGTGCCGTTTCGTGAATTAAGGTCCCGGATTTTGACGGTATCTTCATGGGTGAATATTCGACAATGTCTGCGTGAAACTTCATCCAAAGGTATGCGCAAATCACAATCCCGCCGACGCCCCACCACCGTCACGCTACTGGGCATTGGAATCGTCTTGCACGACCCATCGCCTTTCAGAAGCAGAAAGTTGATGTCCATCCGTTTCCCTAATAAAAGATACGGCAACGAGACAATATTATAGCGATATTGGGCGATTTATGCAAGCATTAATTTGAAAAACGGTTCCAGGGATATTCGGGACAATTCGGGACAAATTCGCCTGCAATTTGAGAAATGGCTATAATTGCGGGGATAATTTTAACGTTAAAAACAGATTAATTGGCGATAAAGCAAGATATGGCGTGTTCTCATCCCGCCTTGATAGTGGAAAGCAGAGAATTGACCACGGTTAAGCCAAAAGCTTAACTGTTCTGTTTTTGCACAAGGCAAAAACAAAGAGGGCGGGATTCGCTTGGACTTCGTCCTGCGCGGCAAATCTTCGATTTGTCAAACCCGCGTACTGCCGCTTCGCGTCAGGCGTGTTCTCATCCCGCCTTAAAACGGAGAGGGCGGGATTCGAACCCGCGGTACCCCAAGGGGCACACCGGTTTTCGAAACCGGCTCGATCAGCCACTCCGACACCTCTCCGTAAAGAGTCGCTGGTGGCCAGCGGTATTAATCATGCATTTTACAGGCTTTGAGGGATTAGTCCAGCTTGCGGTGTGATATCCGAAGAATTCCGCGGCGTAGCGAAGCGAAGACGGAATCAGTGTTACCTGTCCTGTTTTCGACCCTGAGGCTCAGACCCGAAGGGAGCATCGTCGAAGGAATCTGTGGCCCCAACAAGTCGTTAGTAAATAGGCGGATTCAAAACAGTCGCAGTACCCATGAACTCATATTCCTTCTTAAATTATGTTATCTAAGTCCATAACGACTGCTCTTTTCACCAGATCGACAATACTATACACATCAAGCTTACGCATGATGTGACTACGATGTACTTCGACTGTGCGTGTGGACCTGTGAAGTATTTTGGCTATCTCTTTATTAGTTTTATCCTGTAAGATCAACCGTAAAATGATTTTTTCTGTTTTGGTTAGTGGCTTGCCTTTGAGCAGATTACTCAAGTGATCTTGTTCCACAATTGATTGAATAAGTGCCAAGAAGCTTTCCCACTCCAGGGGTTTTTCGATAAAGTCGGCTGCGCCTATTTTCAGGGCTTTGACAGCAAGGGAAACGTCACCATAACCGGTCATCACAAGGACAGGCATCCAGGGAGCAATACGTTTGGCCTCTACCAACAAATCTATGCCATCCTTTTCAGGCATCTTAACATCAGTAATAAGCAAGTCGCAGCTTTGCCGGCGCAAACGTTCCAGACAATCGTTGACATTCTCGAAGCACGTACACTCAAATTTTGCTTTTTTGATGTACAAGGATATCGAGTCGAGGATACAGAGGTCATCGTCAACCACAAAAATATGTGCTTTAGAGTTATTGGTCATATTTGTCGTTATAAAAGTTAACTTGGCGTTTTGATTTATCTGTTTTGTGGGTCATGGTCTTAGGGGCTAAGCTTCTTACGCGAACACTCACACTGAAGGTATTATCGTCACTTATAAGTACAGGGATTAATGTAGTGTTCTTTATGGTCATTACCGGATTATTTCGACCCTTCGCCAGCAGTTGTATAGACTTTTAAGAAGCTGTCCGAGTATATCTGTTTGTCCATAAGCATTTCGGCAGTCGCCAGTACATTCATGAGATCATTATCAAGCACATCGACAATTGCAGAATCCAGGCCCCGGGAAACGACCATAGCGAGAAATATACGATTGACCAAGCTTCTTTCATTTGTACCCTGAGAAAGGTTAGACAAGCCTATAGTCGTATGTGGAGCAGGGTCCGCCAAGTATTTTATTTGCTCAATTGCTCCAAGGACATTTCCCGGCTGAGCCTGAGCGTTTGGAACTTTGACCGGCAAAACAATGGGGTCGATGAATAATCTCTGTGTGTCAAATCCTTTTTCCATTGCTTTTTGTACAATTTCCGCTGCTATCGCCACACGTGTATCCATATCCTGAGGCACACCGTTTTTGTCCATTGTCAGAGTAATAATCGCTGTCTTTGGACCGGTTTGTTCAGCCATTTCTATGTACTTATCAAGCACCTCTTCGTCAGATTTCTTATTCAACGGCGTAGAGTTAAGAATAACACCATTGTCAGCATTAATCACCTTTAGTCCCGCTGCAATTACATTGGGTTTTTGTGAATCTAAAGATAGACCTGCAGAGCAGGTTTCCTGGATTGTTTCAACCAACCATTGCATTGTTCCTTCTTGATCAGCTGCAGCGGTGCCGATATTTACATCCAAATAGTTTGCACCTGCTTTAGCCTGCCTGCCGGCTAAATCCTGAATTACTTGTTTGTTCTTGTCTGCAATAGCCTGCTTAACATTCTTAAACATTCCGTTAATTCGTTCTCCGATCAAAATCATGTTAAAGACCTTTCTATTTATATGAATATACTTGTCCTACGGCCATATTTGGTTAATAAAGTTTTTAACAGTGGCCACAGCTCGTGGATGACGCATCCGAATTATGTCAGCGCCAGCCTGCAGCAGGCAGATTGCGGTAGTAGCCTCCCATATTGGACCTCTATCTTCCACGTTACCCCACTCGGTCATATCTGCAAGTTTAGCTTCTTTAACCCGCCACGATTCATAGCCGGCATCACAGATTACCGGCATTGCCATCATTTTGTCACCGGCAAGAGTAGCGAGACGCTGGCGTTCCTGAATTGAATAGGCATACTCAATCCCATAGCCCAATGCGCCCGTAGCCTGAAATGTTACTATCCGCTCCAGTGGAAAGCCCATATCGGAAACCAGGATATTAACCTGTTTTGCGATGTTGATGTCCAAAGGGGCTCCGGTTATAAGATGATGACTATCTGCCAAGGCAATCGCGGTCAAAGATTTGTAATTCTTTTCTTCAACAGTCCCAATAAGACAGTTTTCTCCTTTTGCAGCCTGGCTTACTTTGGGCATAATCTGGTTGTCTTTTTCGTTATTGCCGCATCCCCAAAGTATTAGCGGCACACCTACTGCACCGAGGATTTCCCTGGTAACCTTAACTGCATGTTCAGCATCTTTATCTGCTTTGTCCGGGTGGATACCATCAAACTTTACACAGATTAAATCTGCTCCGAATTTCTCTACACACTTTTCGGCCCAGTTGCCGGGGTTGTCAAACACATCCTTATAGCATTCGCTTAGAGTATCGGGCCAGTCTTGGGGTCTGGTATCAATAACATCTATAGCTATAATCGGTTTTTCGCCGGCATCAGCATTTGAACCGCCATAAACAACATTGCTCGCGCCACCTATAGTTACGGTCGATGTACGACTGCCTCCGGTATCTTTAGTAGCTCCAAGTGTAACTCGGTTTACCGAGCCAGTGAAACTTTCTGCAACTTCAGGTATCGGCATTTGATGGCCTCCAAAATCCGTAAGACTATTTACATTTGCCTAATGCTTAGTTCATGTTCAACGATTGTCCGCATTGCCAAAAATGCAGGACTGTTCATTTCAATATCAAATATAGTTTTGTTCTGAACAGAACCGTCAAGAATCACTTTGTCGTACGGAACAGAGCCCAAATTCTCTATGCCATCCATCTCTTTGGCATTATCAGTTCTATTCCAGATTACTCCGACACGTTTTATAGCTATGGGTAACTGCCTGGTGATATCAGAAATTCTTTTAGCCGTAATCCGACCTATAGGGGTTGCCTCAGCTACAATGCAAAGCAAATCAACATTATTAGTGGTTCGCCGTGATAGATGCTCCATCCCCGCCTCATTATCCAAGACAACAAAGCTATATGCATCACTTAGCCTATCCATAAATTTTCGTAAAAGATTATTTGCCGCACAGTAACAGTCCGGACCTTCAGGCCGGCCCATAGTGAGCAAATCAAATCCTTCAGCCTCGGTGATTACCTGCTGGATACCATATTCAAATGACCGACTTCGGTCCATACCTTCGCTGCCAGGTGTTTTTGCACGGGCTTGTTCCCGAATACCAGCAACAGTGTCTGTCACCTCCACACCCATTGTTAAACCAAGGCATGAATTAGGGTCAGCATCGACGGCAAGGACAGATCCTGCCGATTGTTCCATAAGTATTCTTACAATCATAGCAGATAAGGTTGTCTTGCCGGAACCGCCTTTTCCACTTATAGCAATGGTTATTGCCATGTTGTCATTTCCTTCTATATACCATCCACAGAACCTACTGTTGGGAATAGCGACAAATCCGTATGAGGCAAAAACTTTGCCCTGATAAACTCTTCCATATATGTTGGATGGCTCATTAAATCAAAATACGTCATGCTCTGAGCGATTCGCTCCGATGTTTCAAGGGCTTTTCGACTGAGCAGTACCGTCTTTGCACCTTCGATGGAGGTATTGCCAACAAAATGAATCTTTTCTAACGGCACATCAGGCAGCATTCCGACAACAATAGCCTGTTTGGTATCAAGGAAGTTGCCAAACCCGCCGGCAAGATAAACTGCATCCAAATCTTCAGGTTTTATCTGCGTAGCATCCATAAGCACACGAATAGCAGCAAAAACCCCTGCTTTTGAGCGAATCAAATTATCAATATCTGCTTGCGTAATTACTATTTCCTGATGCTCATTTTTCGCCGGGGCCAACTGAAACTGCAGACCTTCATCCCCTTGAGTTAATCTTGAATTGTTATCGATTATGAACCGCCCCGTTCTATCTATGATGCCATTTATATATAATTCGGCTAGAGTATCCAAAAGCCCCGAACCACAAATACCTGTCGGATGCTTGTTTCCGACAGTCTTCAATTCAATGGAACCGTCTGCAAGAATAGCCAGTTTTTCAATGGCCCCAGCCCCGGCCCGCATACCATGTTTAACCCCGCTTCCTTCAAATGCCGGCCCTGCTGAACTTGAGGCACAAATCAACCAGTCTTTATTGCCAAGAACCACCTCGCCATTTGTTCCAATATCGGCAAAAAGTGATATCCCTTCCTTAGTATAAATTCGCGTTGCTAATACACCTGCTACTATATCACTGCCTATATACGCAGCAACACCGGGCAGACAAAATAATAAACCTCGTTTGTTAATCTGAATGCCGGCTTCCGCGGCCCTGATTGGAGGTACAAAACCGGCTGAAGCGATGTATGGTTCCTTACGGATGCGAGTTGGGTCCAGATTTAGCAAAAAATGCACCATTGCAGTGTTACCGGCACATATACAGGCGGTTATGTCCTGAAAATCGATTTTTTGCCTGACTGCTAATGTCATAATCAGGTCATTCACATCATGGACAATTCGATTTTGCAATTCATCAAAGGCATTGTTTTCTTCTGCGTAAATAATTCGACGAATGTAATCTTCGCCGAAATTCATCTGGCTGTTATAAGTGGCCTCAGTATCAATAGTGGCGGCATCGGTCAAATTAATCAATTGAGCCACCACAGTGGTTGTTCCAAGGTCTACAGCAACAGCAAAACTTTTTTTACAGTGATGACCACCTTCGACATCGACAACTTCTGTAGTCCCCCCTCGCCTGCCTACCGTTACCGTAACCTTGTAATCTGAACTTTGCAGTAATGGAGAAAGTTTCTGGAGAACACGAAAACCGGTTTGAATCATGGGAGCATCGATCTTTTCACGGATGGCCAAGTACAAACGTTCGTGGTCCGCGGTGTGATCGTTAATGCTGGGTGGTGTCATCTCCAGATAAAACTTTTGTACAAGAGGGTCTAACTCAAAATCAGTAATTTCTGTTTCACCTCCCAGATTGCGAAATCGTTCCGCATCACTATCGGTAAGTATTTTACCTGCCTCTAAGGAATGCCACTTGGGTACTGTTATGGTCATGCCGGAGAGTACCTTGGTTTGGCACGCCAAAACAATATTTTCTCGCACCTCCTCTGGTGTCAGTAAGGTAGTCGGCCTACTTTGGAATTGCCCTTCATTGATAATTACCTTGCATTTGCCGCAATAGCCATCCCCGCCACAAATACTGCTGAGATAAATGCCGCTTTTATGCGCTGCCTCAAGCAATGTGATTCCTATAAAAACCTTTGTCTTCAGGCCGCTTGGTTCAAAACGGACGACGCATTTTTTCTTTTTAGCTTGGGCCATTATTTCCAGACTTCCTGCAGATATTTGGGCAGCATTGAGGATTCTCTGGGCCCGACCATAATCTCCCAGCCGGTAGCCTCTTCAAGTTTACCACTCATTACCGCCACGTAGCCGGGGATTATCAGTTTGTGATGATTAACCAAACTCTCAACACTATGCCTGGCCATGGCATCAGCGACTGATTTTTCATTAAGTTTGTCTCCGGAATATGCTGTCAATACACTCGTACCCTCTGTATCGACAACAAGAATATAACACGGCACTCTGCTGGCTTCGACATCCGATTCGACAGTATAGTAGGTCAATGAAAAATTCGTCGTAAAGATAAATGGTGAACTCTTATCAGGCTCTCCAATCGCGTATACTTTTGGCTCCACCTGGATTGGTTTCTGCGGGTCGCTATATATATTCATTACAGCCGTCAGCAAAGATAAATACGCATACGGCTCAACGGTATCTAATATCACAATACCACAATACTTACAAATAAGGCTTGCAGCAATAGCGGCTTGTTGGTCGGTGTCTCCGTCTCTGACAACCGATAGTGTTGGATAACCCAACGGTCTAAAAACTTTTTTCAGCGACAAAGCTCGCATTCTGGTAAAACTTTGTAATTGGTCTGCCAAAGTTAATCCTTCAAGACACATCACAATATCTTCTACCGCTTGGGTTTTGATTTTTTCGGTTAGCTCAGCAAGGTCTTCTATAGAGGCGGCTTTTGCCACAACCGGACAGTTGTTTTCCTTTGCGATTTTGGCCATTGCTTCAGCGGTATCAGTTTTTGCCGACGCAATTAGAGGCTTGGCCTGGGCAGCTTTGGCAAGAGCTGCGGAAATCGACTCCGGGGAATCGGAGCAAAGAATTAAAGCCAAGTTGCTCGAATCCTTGACTGTTGAGACCACATTGGCAAAAGCTCCAGGTTCACCACTGTCGTTAATAACAGCTATTGCCTTAACCCCGATTTTAATCCCTATGCGCTCAAATTGCAGAGCATTTATAGATTCAATACGTTTTTGCAAAGCCTCACCGGAAAGCTTATCCGAAACACTAACAGCCAAAATCGTAGGATTGTAAAATTTCTCTTCATGCCGAAACAATACCGTTTCCTGGCCAACCTGAACTTCATTATCTCCACTGCCGAATTTTATCAATTGCATCGGGGGTGCAGCTGCAGCAGCAAGGGTTTGTTTGGCTTCTTCCGAAGCGCACGGACAATCATCCAACTTGGCTCGCTTCTGAGCAAGCTGCATCGCAAATGCCAGACAGGTCGGCATGCCGCATTTCTTACAATTTGTTTTTGGGAGAAGTTTAAATATATCTAATCCTGTTAACGCCATAACGTTTTTCCTTCTTATTGTTTTTAAGTTCTTACATCGAACTAATTCTTTTGACAACTACTCTCAAAACATAGGCTCCAGGGTGCTCACGGGATGCTCATTTTTGCTGATGAATTCCAACACTTCTTCTTCTGTAATTGCTGTTGTTTCGTCTGCGATACTGGAGATAAACTTTTCAGGTTCTAACCCGATTTCCTCTGCTCTTTTTGCCAGGGCTTCCCGGATTTCCGCTTTCAATGCTGAAGGTATCCACACTATGCGTTTAATGCCATCTTCTGCTGATATAAATTTTTTGGATGTGATATAGTATTTCGAATGCCCAATAAAACCCGGAACCTGATTGCCACCACCTACTGTCCCTGCCAAAGTGGAAAATTTCATTCCGCATGGAGTCATCTCCGAGAACTCACGATTAACAATCATTATACCGTTTGTTGATGGTAACAAAGCTGATATACACTCGAAACAGCCACAGCTTGTCATAGGGTCCGTAATCATAGAGTAGGCACTCATTTTCTCAACCTTACCTTGAGAAGCTGAGTTTATGAACTCATTGACCCTTTTCCACTGACCGAGTTTATCATCTACTGTGCTGCCTTTGGCTATAGGCTGATTAGGGCCGGTGGGTGTTATTTCATATGCTGCCCGACCGTCCAGCCAGCTATACGCTCCGCAAAGTCCACTCCTTTCCGGAGTAATCACGCATACATGAGTGGGAGCAAAGCTTTGACACAAAGTGCAGGAATAAAAGATATCGACGCTTTCATCGGTCATATCAGCCAGCCGAGCATCCCGCTGTGCATAGACCTTGACAGCTTCCTGCTGGAGTTTAAGAACCTGCTGTTCATCTGTGTAAATCTTTACTTGTACTTTGTCGACAATATTTGAATACTGACCGTGAAGCATTGCGTGAAGGATATGTCCGAGGTGTTTAAGCCTGAACTCTGCTTTGGCGGCTTCTTTGCTGATTCGCACCCAAATGATGTCCCGTTGCCCCATATGCCATATACCCTGAGCCTCGTTAATGAATGTATGAATTTGTCTTTCAAGTACCGGTTCGAAATCGGCCTGCATTTTCCGGCCTGACACTTCTACCAATATTCCCAACGGTAATTTCCCGCCAACCTCAACAGAGTCGATATCAGGGCCTGTTACTTCTATCTTGCCGTCCTCAACTTCAGAACTGTCACGCATAATAAGCCATTCAAACGCCGGTGTCCTTTGTCCGCCAAATTCACAGTGCATATCTTCTTTACGGATGCGCTCACCTTCAAACGCCGGACTGTACGGCACTGGTATCGGTACTTCCGAGACTTTTATCTTGAGACCTCGCACCTCGATAGCCTTTTCTACTATCTGGCTATGCGGTACGTTAGAAACTACGTGTTCATATGTGCACACACCGGTAGGCAAAATCTGCGGAATATCCGAATCGGCTATAACAGGGAATCCATAGTTTATAGCCCCTGCGGCGGTAGCGTACCATTCATCGGTTACTTCCCCTAAGGCCATCACGAACGCAAAAACTCTGTTTTTGTTATATAAAAGATTTCGGGTAAAATCACCGGCCTGGACGCCACCGAAACTAAGTGCAACTCGGCTGGCAAACCCAAGGGCATATATCGCGGCGGTTATCTCCGGGCCAAATGGAACCAGCCGGGTGCCCCAACCCAATTGTACACCGCCTTCAATAAGTTGCTGAGAAAATGTAGTTCCATTATTATGACCACACATAAATACATATAGGCATCGTTCCTGACATTTCAATGCAATTTCGACCGCTGTTTTGACATCAGGGGCCGCACCGACAATAGCCGCGAAACCAGGCGCAGAACCATCAACAAACTGGATGCCCCTCTCGCGCAGGATTATATCATCCGCTGCTCCAAGCCAAGTATCACTGACCGGATTTGGGCCTATCAAATATTTACATGCTTCGATAATCTCTTCTGCAAAAAGAGTAGCCATGCCAGCATCAAGAGCCGGGCCAAGATAAGGAGTCCACATTTCTTCAGCAACCGGCTCAGGAAGAAGAGGCTTAATGTCCTCTGATAATACTTCCTCAAGATCTGAAAGCGTTTGAACTTCTCGGCCAGTCATCGAATAAATAATTGGTAAATAATAGCCGGTGTTTGGAAACTCCACCCTACAGTCTTTACCTTTTTGCTCAATGGCCTTAGTTAGTATTTCCTCAGCTTGTTTTGATATCTTATAAGCACCCCGGATTGCAGCCGAAGTTATAATTCTTGACATCTATAAATCTCCTTTTCTCAGGTTTCTTTTGCTTATCAAACTTATAGCGCCTGACGATCCTCCATACTGTAAAGTTTGCGCTCCTTCGCTTCGTTTATACCAAGGGCATCACGCTTACTTTCAATATGCTTTAACATCATTTCTGCTGCCTTGACGGGCTCAGATTCCAAAGCCCAACGTCCACCAAAATCTTTTTCAACCTCATCAAGCAGATAGTTTTTGACATTTTCGCTGCCCAGATACGGGAACAGTTCTTTTGCAAATATTACATAGACACCGCTGGCGACGAAATACTGCCCGATTGCAGTAGCTTTTTCCGTTATGGATTCAAGGCACGCCCCAGCCAATGGCAGATCACTGAGATCTTCGCCTAAACCACCTTCTGCAACGATTTCAGAGGCTGCCACAAGCAGACGACTATTATCGATACAACTTCCACAGGCAAGTATCGGAGGCATTCCAACAGCCTCGCAAACTTCTCTAAGGCCCGGCCCAGCCAATTCCAGAGCGCCTTTCGGATCTAACATGGCCTGCTTGGCACAGGCAATAGTCGCACAACCTGTTGTCAAAACAAGAACATCCCTTTTTATTAATTCTTTGGCAAGCTCTATATGGGTAGAATCCATAGGAACTTTTGGGTTTGTACAGCCCACAATCGCAGCAATGCCTCTGATTTTACCATTAATGATATTGTCATTTAGCGGTCGATAGCTTGCCCTAAATTTTCCACCGAGCATATACTTAATAGATTCGTTAGTGAACCCCATAACACCCGCCTCTTTTTCCGATGGAATATTAATATTGCCACGGTTCTTATAATTATCTATCGCCGCGATCACTAACTTTTTAGCGATTTTCAAAGCATTTTCTTCTTCTAACGGAACATGTTCAACCCCTATGATTTTTGCCTGGGGTGCTGTAGTAAACAGCTTCGTATGATAACAAGCCGCTATTTTCGCAAGACCCTGCATCACGCACTGAACATCCACTGCCATCATTTCAACTGCACCGGTGGCGATTGCTAATTCCTGGCACAGAAAATTACCGGCTACAGGAATACCATGTCTGACCAGAAGTTCGTTTGCCGTACAGCAAATACCCGCGACATTAATGCCTTTAGCGCCCACCGCTTTCGCATTCGCGATCATCTCAGGGTCCGAAGCTGCTTCAACTATTATTTCAGACATCAAAGGGTCATGACCGTGAACTATAATATTGACCTCATCCGATTCCAACACACCAAGGTTAACCTCTCCTTTGCCTGGCGAAGGAGTACCAAACAAGATATCCTCAAGGTCCGTTGCGAGCATTGAGCCTCCCCATCCGTCTGCCAAAGCCGTCCTGCTGGCATGTAGGAGCAGGCTTTTATAATCCTGGTCTACGCCCATAGTGCTTCGATGTAGGGCCTCGACCACTTCCCTGTCAATAGCACGCGGCATAACACTCAGCTTTTTCCAGATTTCCTGTCTTGGCGCCGGTGCCCGTCGAGTCATCAGTTGTGTGCCGTCACTTTTACCAAATTCAGCAAGTGTAATTTCCCCCACCTCAACGGCAATGTCATTATCTGTCCGATCCTTTGTTTCAACGCCCAGTTCCTTAGCTAATCTGCGGAGCTTTTCACCGTCCTTAATGCGGTAGTCTTTGGTATGTCCTTTAGCTGCTGCCAGAAATAATTCTGCTACAGTTCGACCATGATCGCTGTGAGCACTGGTACCTGCTGCTACCGCTCTGAGAAAGTTACGTGCAACAATCGTATCTACATCTGCACCACAGACACCCAGAGGGGACTTTTTAGAAATTCGGCATGGCCCCATAGTGCATATTCGACAACAGATGCCCTGTTTCCCAAAGCCACACTGAGGCATCTGTTTATCCAGTCTATCCCAGACATTTTCCTGACCAGCCTCTTCCATGTATTTTATCATCTTCTGAGCAGCTTTGTCACTGCTACGTTCTTTTGGATTCATAAAAATCCCTCACTAGCATATCTTAAACTAAATCTTCTAAAGCTTTTTTTGCATGCTGCAATTGCCTCACAAGTTCTGTGCCGGCCTGAAAAATACTCTCACCAGATAAATCTGCTTTTTGGATCGCCTCACTGTATTCGATACTGGCAAGAACAATTAAGTTTTTTAGCCGCAACTTTATGAACTCGATTTGTTGCGCATCTATTACCCTATTTATAATTGCTGCGACATGCTGGATTCCAAGCTTCTCAGCCATTCTTGTGATATTTACGGCAGTTTCGATGCTTCTACTGCCTGGCTCAACTACTACTATCATAGCATCAATTCCCTGAACGCTTGCCCTGCCCATAAATTCGACCCCGGCAGCAAGGTCCACCAGGACCATTTCCTGACGTTGCAGGATAGTATGAGTCAGCATGGCTCTCAGGAACGCCCCCTCAGGACAGGCGCAACCGGCACCTGCTTCGGTGATACTCCCTAAGACCAGCAGCTTCACACCGTTTATCTTACGCCAGTACTCCTGGGGCAAGTCGCTGACCTTGGGATTTAACCGAAAATATGCCCCTGCAGCATCTTTACCGGTCCCGGTACGTTCGGCAATCAATTGCTTCATGTTAATCAATGGTTCCGGGCTTTGGTCAGAGCTAATACCAAAGGCCGAAGCAAGACTGGTATTAGAATCAGCATCAACCGCAAGAACATCGAATCCATCCTCAGCAAAAATTTGCGACAAAACAGCGCAAATCGTGGTTTTACCTACTCCACCCTTGCCGCCTATGGCTATTTTCATACCTGTCCGCAAATCAAACACCTCTTATCTTCAGTAGTATAGTAACATCATCACAGAAACTACTTGCTATATTGCGAAAATATCGCATTTTACATGTAATCGTCCCCCGATGCAAGACCGGCCGACAAGAATATTCGATACACGAAAAGCAGATTTAACCACTTGCAGCGATGGAGCCTGTAATAGTATTGACCGCTAAATTCACGGCTGCCCAGAGTGCATCAAGTGGCAATTGCTCAGAAGCTGTCTGGTCAAAAAGGATTGAAGCACGGGCGTCGAATTCGTCATCAGCTGCCCATATTATGAAAGTTAGTGGGATTCGTGGCAATATCGATAACTCAATTGAAGCGTCCCCAAAATTGCACTTTTTAGCTCCCAACTGTATGCTCGCCTGATATAGCAGGTGACAATTTGCTCCAAAAACCTCTGCCAACTTCCGGGTAGGCAACATATGTTGGCCACGAAAGAAAAACTTACCCCCCGGAAGAGATTCGGCTTTTACAAGCTTGTTTGCCAACGGCAATTCTTTGGCATTTATTAAATACGCCAGAAGGCAAAGCTGCTGAAGGAATTCTGCCGGAGACTGAGTTGAACAGGATTTAACGGGGGAAATCTGTCTCTCTGTAAGATTAACTACATATTCAGTATTCAACAAAGTAATAATGTAATGCTCAGATTTGGGCAGATATTGACACTTTGCTCTTTGTGAGGTTCTTTGTCCATCAAGTTTAATAAGTTGTTGCCAAAGTTCTTTGTGCAACAGAGACTCCTTTTCTTCTTCAAGTTTCAAAATTAGCTTTGTTTATCCTATCCGTTCTATTTAACCTTTTGAACTGCAGCTGCGCAAACCTTGTATTCTGCGGTTCTGGTGATATTGTCAAATACATCATTGGTGAGCTTATTTGTTGGCTGGTCGACAAAGTGGAAAGGCATCCACAGCGCACCTTTTCGCACCCTGTCGCCGACCACGACTTGAACGGTAACTTTGCCGCGCCTTGTACTTACCGTTACGAGTTGGCCATCAGCTACCTCCAGCCGTTCTGCGTCCAGCCGATTTATCTCAACGAAGTTTTTGGACTGCTTTTGTCGAATAGCATTGCTCTTCTGAGTCATGTTACCAACGTTATAATTGTAAAGCGTCCGGCCCGTCGACAAAATGAATGGATATTTATCATCAGGCATCTCAGCGGGGTTGCGGAACGAAATGACATTAAACAGCCCCTTCCCCCGGACAAACTTGTCCTTATGCAGGAACATCGTACCTGGATTGTCTTTCGAAGGACAGGGCCACTGAAGCCCAACTTTATCGATTCGGTCAAAACTCACCCCATGATAGCTCGGCGTAAGAGAGGCCATCTCATCAAAAATCTCTCCAGCATCTGTATATGACATTGGATAGCCCATCGTGGTACTGACCTGACAGATAATCTGCCAGTCCGGTCTCGCCTGGCCCGGCGGTTCAACGGCCTTGCGGATACGCTGAACCCGTCGCTCGGTGTTTGTAAAGGTCCCGTCCTTTTCAGCCCAGCTGGTCGCCGGCAAAATAACATCAGCCAATTTGGCTGTCTCACTCATAAAGATTTCCTGGCAAACTATAAATTTCAGCTTCTTTAGGTTGCGGATTACTTTGGCCTGGTTCGGCTCGCTAAGTACCGGGTCTTCACCCAGACAATAAAAGCCGTGTAGTATTTCCTCACCTGCATCTTCGATAAAGTCCGTCACCCGCCCCCCTTCATTTGTCGGGAATTCTACGCCCCAGGCCTTGCTGAATTTTTCCCGAACAGCCGGGTCCGCCACTTTCTGATAACCCGGGAGTACTGAATGGATTGCCCCCATGTCACAGCCGCCCTGAACGTTGTTTTGACCGCGAAGCGGATTCACCCCTGATGATTCCTTGCCAATCTGGCCGCAAAGCATAGCTAAGTTCGCCAAATTCTGGACATTTTCAGTGCCGCACGTGTGCTCGGTTATGCCCAGGGTATAGAAAATACTCGATGGTGTGCCAGCAGCATACATCTCGGCAGCCCGACGAATCAAATCAGTATCTACATCGCAGGTTTCAGCTGCCTGTTCAATGCTATAGTCTCTTAAATTCGCGGCAAAATCATCAAAGTTTTCACAGCGATCTTTCACGAACTTCCTGTCGTACAGGTCTTTGCTGATGATGTAATTCATCATTGCATTAATCAGCATATTATCTGTTCCAGGTTTATGCTGGATATGAATGTCAGCCCGTCTGGCCATCCATGTTTTGCGTGGATCGCACACTATCAGCTTGGCACCTCTACCCAACGCCTTTTTCATTTCCAATCCAACAATAGGGTGAGCTTCAGTTGGATTCGACCCTATAATAAACAGTGTTTGCACATCTTTGATCTCGCTGATTGAATTGGTCATAGCACCGGAGCCAAACGCTGATGCCAAACCCGCTACCGTTGGAGCGTGACACGTGGTAGCGCACTGGTCGATGTTATTGGTTCCGCCGGCCGTCCGGGCGATTTTCTGCATCAGATAGTTTTCCTCGTTGGTACAGCGACATGAACTCAAAAAAGCTATGCTGTCAGGCCCATACTTGTCACGAATTTCACGAAGGCGTCTGCCCACCAACTTGATAGCTTCATCCCACTCAGCTTCACGAAAAGTACCATTCTTGCGAATAAGCGGTTTTGTCAACCGTTCAGACGAATGCACATAGCTAAAACCAAACCTTCCCTTGACGCATAGATTACCATCATTTGGTACGCATCCTTTTTTGCTGGTGACTCTGATGATACGATTTGTTCTGGGATTGACATTCAAGTCCATTTGACATCCGACGCCACAATAGGGACACGTCGTCCTCGTCAGGACGAAGTCTTTTTGCTGACCGCGACCTTTCGCCTGATGCTCATACAACGCCCCTGTCGGACACGCTGAAATACATTGTCCGCACAATACACACGTCGAATCGTTAAGCTGCATGTCGAAGGCCGTCGATACTTCCACATTCGCGGCCCTGCCCTTGAACGTAAGCGCACTGGCGCACTGCACCTCCTCGCAAATCCTTACGCACCTGCCGCACCGGATGCACTTGTTCGGGTCATATTCAATAGCCTCGTTGCCCGCCGTGTAATTCTCCCGCACAACAACCGGTTCGGAAGATTTGAAAACATTCTCATCGAGTCCGTATTCATAACCATAACGCTGCAGCTTGCACATGCCCAGATCATCACAGACGGCACATTCGCCGTCATGCTCATAGAACAACAACTCCAGGATTGTTTTTCTTATCGCACAAATTTCGTCCGTTTCGGTTTGAACGACCATCCCCTCCTCAATCTCAGTAGTACAGGCAGTAACAAGACCATTTTGGCTTTCGACTTCCACCAGACACATCCTGCAGGCCCCAGCGGGCTTCAACCTGCGATCATTACAAAGATGAGGGATACGTATACCATTTTCGCGGGCCAGATTCATTATCGTCTGTCCGCTCTGGCCGATGTATTCTTTACCATTTATTTTTACGGCTATATCAGACATATTTTTCAACCGTTACATTTTTAACCGATTTATATTATTTGTTTTTTTCCTATCTTTTGACTGCTTCGAATTTACAAACAGTAAAACACTGACCGCACTTAATACATTTATCCTGACTAATAACATGTTGTTCTTTTTTTACACCTTCTATGGCATTTGCAGGGCAAACCTTTTTACAAGCTTCACAGCCGGTGCAAACATCAATAATCTCATAATAGAGCAGGTCTTTACACATACCGGCTCTGCATTTCTTCTCAACTATATGCTCCTCGTATTCCTCCCGAAAATGACGCAGCGTTGAAAGCACCGGATTCGGTGCAGTCTGTCCAAGTCCGCAAAGCGATGCCTTCTTAATATTCTCAGCCAAACGCTCGAGCGAATCAAGGTCTTCCAGCTTTGCATCTCCCCTGCAGATACTTTCAAGAGTCTGAAGCATCTTCTTTGTTCCCACCCTGCAGGGTGGACACTTACCGCAAGATTCCGACTGGACAAATTCAAGAAAATATCTCGCGATATCAACCATGCACGTGTGTTCGTCCATCACGATAAGGCCGCCAGAGCCCATTATCGCGCCCAGTTCCTGTACACTGTCGTAGTCAATTTCATTGTCAAGACAGCTTGCCGGCAGGCATCCACCCGACGGGCCTCCAAGCTGCGCCGCCTTGAACTTCCGACCCTTGTCGATACCACCTCCGATATTGAAGATAATCTCGCGAAGCGTCATCCCCATCGGAACTTCAACCAGCCCCGTATTTTTTACCTTTCCGGCAAGGGCGAAAATTTTTGTCCCCTTGCTTTTCTTCGTGCCGATTTGGCTGTACCATTTCGCACCATTTTTAATTATAAGCGGTACGTTGGCGAATGTTTCGACATTGTTTATATTAGTCGGTTTGCCCATGTAGCCTTTTTGTGCCGGAAAAGGTGGACGTGGCGCAGGCATACCACGCCTGCCTTCCAATGACGCTATAAGAGCAGTCTCTTCGCCACAGACGAATGCGCCTGCACCCATACGCACTTCTATATCAAAGCTGAAATCAGTTCCCGCGATTTTCTCACCCAAAAGGCCGCACTTTCTTGCCTGTTCAATCGCGATAATCGCATGCTCGACCGCTATCGGATACTCCGCCCGAACGTATACAAAACCTCGTGTCGTACCGATCGCATAGGCCGCAATAATCATACCTTCGATAATCCTGTGCGGGTCACCTTCGAGTAAAGCCCTGTCCATAAAAGCGCCTGGATCACCCTCGTCGGCATTGCAAATGAGATATTTTTCTTTGCCCGGTTCTTTGCGGCAGATATTCCATTTCAGACCTGCGGGAAATCCTGCTCCGCCTCGCCCCCTGATTCCCGAGTCAGTAATCTCATCTATTACCTGCTGTTCTGTTTTTCCCGTAAGGACCTTTATCGCCGCAACATATCCTCCGCACTCAATGGCATCTTCAATCCGCGTTGGATCTATCCGCCCGCAGTTTTCCAATACCAGCCTTTTTTGCTTCCTGTAGAAATCGATGTCCTTCACTCTGGCAACAGTTTTGCCATCCTGCACCATGGATAGACGTTCTATGGCATTGCCCTTTTCAATCGTCTCACTGATTATTTCATTAACGTCTTCAGGCTCAACACCCCCATATAGAAATTCGTGCGGCTCGATTAGCACAACAGGTGCACGCGAACACATCCCGATACACCCCGTTTCAACAACAGCTACGGTCTCATCCAGTGAGCGACTCTTAAGTATTTCCCTGAACTTCGCAGCAACACCTCGAGCACCCAGCGCTCGACAACCTGTCATACAAATTAATACTCTCACCTTGTATGCCTGCCATTTGCTTGTCAGCTCGCTCCGCAGCTTCTTTATGTCCCCAAGGGATTTTATTTTTCTTTCTGACATTTATCTCAACTATAATTCTTCAATATCTCATCGATCTTTTTCACAATCAGATGGCCATAATAATCGCTATCTACCATCATCGCAGGCGCCAAAAAACACGTGCCCAGACAAGGGACGGTTTCGAAGGTAAACTTCATATCATCGGTCGTTTCACCAGGCTTAATACCCAGAGAGCGCTTAACCACCCTGATAATCTCTGGTCCGCCCTTTACATGGCAGGCAGTTCCACGGCAGCACCTTATAGTATGGCGGCCGTGTGGCTCAAGATAAAACTGTTCATAAAACGTCACAACGCCATATACCTGGCTGGCAGCAATACCCGTACGATTACACAGCTCCCGGAGCACCTCGGGCGACAAATAGCCGTAAGCCTTTTGAATCTGCTGTAAAATGGGAATAAGATGACAGGAATCAGCCTGAGACACCGACAACAAAATTGTATCCAACGGCTCCATATCCAAACACACATCTTTAGTTAAACTCATAATAATTCAAATTTCTAAAAGTAAATAAACTCGTGTTCCGTTAAGTCACGGGTATTATATCAACTTAATCTTGCCGCTTCAAGACAGGATAGCCTTAAACTCGGAAGTTTTTATGTTGAAATACGAATTAATATAAAGTATAATTATTTCAGGCAATACGATAATGAAGTATTATCATTCCGAATTTTTCAGAGTATGTAGTCAAAAGCAGAGAGAAAAGATATGCCAAAATGCCCAGGTCAGGATCAGAGATACTGGAAGCCGGACGATATTTTCGAGGTTAACTGCCCCGAGTGCGGGACACCAATAGAATTCTGGAAGGATGATCCGAAGTTAAAATGTCCCGGGTGCAAAAAGCTAATCGCAAATCCCAAATTAGACCTCAGTTGTGCCGAGTGGTGTAAATATGCTGAGGAATGTCTCGGCATCTCGCTTGTTCACAACAACAGCAACCTGTGCAACATTCTCATCGAAGAGATGACAAAAATATTCGCAGACGACCAGAAACGAATAAATCATGCGTTTGAGGTGTTGAAATACGCAGAGCAAATACAACTTGTTGAAGGTGGAGACCCACTCATAGTCAAAGCCGCAGCTATTCTGCACGATATTGGTATACACAAGGCTCAGAGTAAGCATGGCTCTACCGCCGGTAAATTCCAGGAAATCGAAGGAGCTATCATCGCCAGGGAAATTTTAACTAAACATGGTATAAAAACCGAACTAATCGAGCACATATGTCAAATAATTGCCAACCATCATAGTGCAAAAAATATTGATACCAAAGAGTTTAAAATCGTCTGGGATGCAGACTGGCTTGTAAACTTTCCTGAACAATATCCTGATGCCAATAAGGAAAAGGCCCAAGAAAGGATTGATGGGATTTTCAAAACCCAAGAGGGACACAGGTTAGCAACTGAGCTATTCACTAACTGATTATGTTTTGCACTTGCACGATTGAGTAAGCTGTAGTAGCCACTACTTAATCTGACAAACATGAGACGAACAGCCGCCCACAAGATGTATGAGAAATTTCCTATCTACTGCGCGGTTTATATGCTACTGGTCTTGGGCAATGTAAAACTAAACGTGCTTCCGGTATTTTCCTGACTTTCCGCCCATATTTCACCCCCGTGTCTTTCAATAATCTGTTTTGCTATCGATAATCCTAAGCCGGTGCCATCTTCTTCAATCTTCTTTGCATTGACAGCTCTATAAAATTCATCAAATACCTTAGGTAGTTCTTCCCGGGGTATTCCAATGCCTGTATCAACGACCTCTACCAAAATATAACCGCCGTCTTCCTTCACATTTACCTCAATGGTTCCGTTAGCAGTGGTATATTTAATCGCGTTGAGTAGCAAATTCATGATCACTTCTTCGATAGAACACTGATTCCCCAAGGTTTTATCTACTGATGTTTCAATGTTACAATTTAAAATTATAGACTTGTCGTGGGCTTTATCGGCCACGGTAGCCACAACATCACGTATGGTGTCTTTTAACGAAAAGATCTCCATTTCTAAATTATCGGTAAGCCTCACTTTGGTTAACTTTAACAATGCTTTCACAAAATATGTAAGTTTACGAGTTCGGTCATCTGCACGGTTAATGAAGTCTTCCTGTTGCTCATTGAGCGGACCAACAAGTTTCCTGACCACAACACTAAGACAACTTTGGATAGCTGCCAAGTGACCTTTGATATCATGAGTAACACGCGATACATATTCATCTTTTATACGATCTTTTTTACGAAGCGACACATTCGCTTCTCTATAAGCTTCTTCTGCTTTTTTAAGCCTGGTAGCGATATAGCTGGCCATATAGACCACTATGTACATGGCGGTTGTAAAAATAAAATACGTTCCGAGTACATAAAGCCCATCTCGATGCGAACAATGTATTGTAAATCCCTTCAAACAATAGTGAGGTATGGCTTGCAAGTATTCAAGTAATATCAAAAGACCAAAAAGTAAAACGGCAAATGTGGCCTGTAAATAGCTCTCTCTCGCTGAAAGCAAAATACTTGCTATAATCATATGAAAAATAAAGTAGAAAATGAGGGGATTCTCAATACCGCCGGAGAAATGCAACAAGACTGTTAATATTAATAGGTCGACGGATATTTGAATATGAATTATCGTTTCTACCGATAGGCTTCGTACTTTACGTTTTTCCTTTGCGAGATAATTCAACAGTAATAACACTGTCATGTTGTACAAAGCCAGTAAAATCGCGATACTATATAGAGCTGAATCCTGTAATGTTATGGCTAAAACATTACTGGAAAAAAAGGTGCCAATGCCGACAAAAACAGTGGCTATCCACCTGAGCTTAATCAGCCAATAAGCTCGTTTAATAAGAGTAATGGTTTCAGCTACAGGTTCCATATTAGGCTTATTTCTGCAGGAGTTTCCTAACCTCGGCCAACAAGACATCAAGGTCCACAGGTTTGTCCAGGAAACCATCCACCGGACACCACGTTGGATCTCCAGCTGTTGATTTGAAATCTATGCCGGTTTTATCCTTCACCGCTGTCATCATAAGAATAGATATATCTTTGAATTGGGGGTTTTTCTTCAAAGCCCTGGCCATTTCAAAGCCGTCTTCCCAGGTGGACATCATAACATCCAGTATGATTAAATCCGGCTCTTCGATCTTGACCTTTTCCATACCTTCCGTTCTATCAGCAGCAGTGACTACGCTATACTGCTCACTTTCCAGGGTTGTCTTAAGCGCTTTAGTAAGATCCAAATCATCATCCACAATTAAAATCTTTGCATTCTCCATAATTCACCTCACAAAATTAATTAATTCCCTGTGTGATATAGTCAGTTAGATAACTCAAGCTCCTCTTATAATCTGAGTCCCCAAGTTCATTAAGGCCGTCTCTTGCACGGTCAATATAATAAAGAGCTGTTTTTTGGGTCGACCCCAAGGCGCCTGATTCAATAAACATCCGTCTGATTTTTTTTAGATTGTGCTTATCTGTGCTGGATTCTAATATCCTTTTTATTTCTTGTCTTCCAGTTGGACCAACAACATCAAGCAAATTCAATAAAGGTAAAGTCATATCGCCCACAGCCATGTCCTGGCAGGGATGTTTACCAAGGCTTCTTTCTTCACTAACTATATCCCTGCAATCATCTATAATTTGAAAGGCTATGCCGAAGTTCAGACCAAATTTCTCCAACGTTGCCTGGATTGCCTGGCTGTGGTTGCCTAAAATGGTACCACAGTGGCAACTGGCTGCGAACAATGAGGCTGTTTTTTTTCTTACAATAGTAATATAGTTGTCTTTAGATAAGTTCAAATTGTCCCTCTGGCAGACTTGAATCAGTTCTCCCTCGCACATCACGTATATTGCCTGGGATATACATTCAAAAACATCTGGATTTCTACACTTTCCAATCAGTTCAAAAGCTTTGGAGTAAATATAATCACCAAGCACAATGGAGATGTCATCTCCCAGTTTGGCATTAATGCTTGGCTTACTGCGGCGTAGGGTCGCTCCATCAAGGACATCGTCATGAATCAGCGAAGCCATATGAATTAATTCCACGGCAGTTGCCAGCCGGATAAGTTCATCATAATCGCAACTATCCTTCTTGCCAGCAGAGGCTGCTTTCTCGGAAAGAATCACGAGCGCAGGTCTTAATCTTTTGCCTCCGGATTCTAACAAGGAGTTGCTCATTTGGCGAATTGATTGATTTTTAGATTCCTTAACAGAGACCTCCAAAAAACGTTCTACCTTTTTCAAGTCATCTGCAATCGGTTGATAAATCTGGTCAAGGTTCATTTAACCTGCCCTCCCAAAAAACTTACACCTAAAGACAGGGTAATCACAATATGCGTGACAACCACAGAGTTTACTGCAAAACGAAATGCTTTGGGATTATCATAGTTTTTCTCAGCGCTTTTTATACTCTTCAAAATCCATGGCAGTGTTACCACCGCAACTATTGCTAATACAGGTATTATTTTCAGAACAACACCTAAAATCAAAAGCGTGAAGACACTTGTTAAACCCAACTTTAACAATAGAATTGCTCGTTGTTTTCCAAGTCTTACCACTAAATTTCGTTTTCCAACGAGCATGTCCTGATAATAGTCTGGTATTTCGTTTAGAATAGCCAAGCAAAACACACTCAATCCGCCGATCACAGAGACAAAGAACGGCACAAAATCAATTCTTTGGATTTGAATATAATAGCTGCCTAATAACATAAACGGCCCATAGCAGAGGGCTATAACCAACTCACCAAACCCACGATATGCCCATCTAATCGGCGGGCCGACATAAAAATAAGCGCCAAGAAATCCCAAAAAAGAAAACAAAAGAACCGGCCAACCAGTCTGCAGGGTTAGATAGAACCCAATAATGAACGCAATCGCAAGAGCCAGGATTCCCAACTTATAAAACCAGGGAGGAATTTCAGGTTGTTCTTTAGAGAAAATTCTGCCGCCGCCTTGTTTGGCATCGAAATATTCGTTGAACAACTCTACCGCAACAAGAACAAAAAATATCCCTGCAAAACCCCACCAGAAATGCAACCAATTAAATTTTCCCTGAATATTGATTGCCACAGCCTGACCTAAGAAGTAAGGAAGTAGACCCGCAAATAGAAAGAACCGATATCTTATTAGTTTTATTAGGTTCATAGCAGACTTAAATTTCTATCCAGTTATTTGATTGAGCCAGAAGATTCGGATTAGCGATTACTTTCTTTGTAAATTCGATAACCTCAGGTTTTCTCCAGGCTCGCTTGTAGTCTTCCCAGATATCTTTGAGGCTTTTCTTTTTCAGATCGCCACAGATAAAAGGCAACGGACCAATAAGTTTAACTTTGCCGTTGGGAATGACCAGTAAGCTTGCTGACGGCTTTTCCAGACGATATTTCAACTCCTCGATTATATCATAAGGATAGTGATAGATTTTCATTTTACCTTTATATTTTTCGGTCTTTTCCTGCAGCACATCAAAAAACCTGGCATACTCATCCTCAGATGGGCAAATGATGTCCCAGTTCTGAGCTGCTCGGCCAATCCGCATCGTTTTGCCTGTGTAGAAGCCATAAACACCTAATGAATAAGCCAGTTCAATGATTTCACCGATTTCATGAATATTGAACTGCGTTGGAACAAATACGATTTCAGTATTAACGCCGGATTCTATTAGCAATTTGCACGCTTCTACCGCTTTGGCCCAGTCACCTCGCAGCCGCAATCTCTCATGTGTTTCCGGGGTTGCACCATCAAGACTGATTTGCACCGAACGCATTTTTAATTCTGCAAACTTTTCGGCTGTTCCTTTGTCGATGAACTCGCCATTAGTCTCTATTTTGAGACTTATATTATTATCCCTTATAAGCTGACAAACATCAAAAATATGAGGGCAAAGCAAAGGCTCTCCGCCCGATATAGCCATATAAG